>Ga0209121_10005530_pt1 | contig 11419 bp, 12 predicted proteins | sample Cruoilmetagenom3_FD_187292 | JGI IMG/M metagenome (GOLD analysis project Ga0209121, IMG submission 187292) | Oil polluted marine microbial communities from Coal Oil Point, Santa Barbara, California, USA - Sample 3 (SPAdes) (version 2) | ecosystem: Environmental > Aquatic > Marine > Oil seeps ...
AGATGACCAACTCGAATACCCCGCGGACACCAGTGGGACATGGAAAATACAACTGGACATGTTCCCCGGATGGGACAGCACCAAATGGCCCCAGAACTACTATCTCTACGGATCCGGAGCCTATATCCTAGAACTCACAATTGGGGGGACAGCCACGGCACCAGTAACTCCAGAGTCACAACCTGATATAATCCCGGTTGCCCAAACATTCATTATTAATGACGACCCAGCGAGTAGTAAAGATGAATATAGTTATCTTGCTGCTATCTCCGCCGCCAATTATATGATAAATGATGATCGATATGTTTCCCCTATCGTGTATCAAGGTGTTGATTATATTCCTACCTGGTTTACATCTGTAGACCAGACAACCCAATATTTGATTGATGACTGGGATACCTATCTAAAAAGACATGACCTGAATGCAACCACATATACCCTTCAGAGTGAACCCATTCAGGCAGCTGCTGATATTGCGCTTAGCAAATGGTCATCATCATCTGAAGCTGTTGTTGTGATTGATGGAAGCCCTTTTATTGATAGTATTGAAAACGTGGTGGATACAGATACAACATTGGTTTCTTCACCAAGCACCACCAGTGTCCAAGCCACCGATTTAACCGATATTGGGGGAACCTTTGCAAAACCTGTTTTTATTGGTAAAAAATGGGGTGCTATCCATGTACTGGGGAAGGGTAACAGCTTTGGGGGGGATACAGGATTAATTACCCCACGGTATGAAGCGGTTATGGAGGATTGGTGGCCGTACCCGTATGATGGGAATGGCGAGGATAAGGATACCTTTTATCCGGTTACTATTCCCGGTATGTGGTTTCCCTATGTAACGGGATCATCAGGGTTGGATGAACTTCAGATTGTAAAGTATGCGGGTGACCGGTACACCATACCAATTGACAATGATGATTCAAGCATTGAGGTAATCCTATCTACAAATGAGCCATCAAACCTGGTAGTTTTTCTTGTTGATCCTAATGGGAATATCCGGCGACCTCAAGTCCCTCACGAGAATGGAGGGGAGATTAATCCCCTGCATTATTGGAATGGTGGCCATTGGGCGAATGACCAGGATGAATTTCGCTTTTGGATTATAGATCCCCATACAGAATATACAGTTGATGTCCATAATGCCATGTCTGGAAGGTGGACAGCTATCGTGGTACCCTTCTTGGATTATACGACTGGTACCACTGGTTTTAATGGACAATACCACATCACCATAAATATTCGGAAATATAATCCGGATAGACTAGCGGCAGGATTATCAGCTGCAAATGGAGCGGTGATTGCCTCACTGAAACATGCCCCCTTGCTCTATGTTACCAAAGAGTCGGTTCCCACGGAAACAGCAACTGCACTTTCCCAGTTGGGGGTAACAGAAATCACTTTTGTCAATATAGATGGTGTCAGTAGTGCATCTTTAAGTGGGTCAATTACGGAATATAGCTCACTGCAGGCTGTTATTGATGCCATAAAAGAGGATCCGCATTCTGAAAACTTTATCACACTTATGTCCTTTGGAACCGGGGAAGGCTATTTTGCCCCTGCGGCGATGATTGCCGCTTACCATGGGTCACCTGTGTTAAATCTGGGGGAGGCAAAAGAAGCATATAATACACTGGATGCGATTGCAGCGTGGCGAGAATATGCAGGTGACTATTACCATGGAACCCGGTCCGTGGGCCATCTTCCCCAAATGGATGCACCCTTTGATCTGTTAGAATTCATTAAAGGGGCCCTTGAAGGGGAGTTTCCCCATCCCGGTTTTGATCTAAAACTTAGGTGGTTTTCAGCTGTATATGAGGGAATACATGATCTTGCCGTGGGATATGGCCTGGACAGGGAGGGAAAAGAGGCCTACCAATTTGTGGGACCACGAGATACGGATATTCGAAGCCCCTCGGTGAGGGCCATGGTAGGAAATAATTCCTATGCCGGGCATATACCGGTGGAAACAGCTGCTTTTTCCTCAACTGTGATTTGCAGGGATATTCTCTATCCAGCTCTTATCTATGCCAATCCCGGAAGAGATGTTACAACCTCCCAGATGATGAATTATCCCGATGGATATAACTGGAAAGCCAATGACGGAAATGAATATGCCAACTGCGCAAGTCAAGAAGTCAAGGAATCTTTTTCATCCCGGGAACGCTTCTTTGAAGGACACACCATTTGGGATAATCTCCTTACTCGATACAATGACGGGGCAAGCATCAGCTATTATTCCGGACATGGAACCGGTGGATCAGGAATATCAGCGCAGTATCCAAATGTTGCTGAAACATTTCCCTTGGCAGAACTTACCCATGAATACCTGAAGGATTTTGACTGGTGGGATAGCTGGCGTGGCTATAGTGGATATGATGGTGTACAAACAAAAACCTGTCGGTGGGGTGGGGAATCTGGCTATAATTCCCAAGAGCCCAATCTCTATGATATTATCCATTTCAAGTGGGTTGATCAATTATTTGACAACTTGCATAGTGAACTTGAGTTTTGGAGTTCGTGTACCACGGGTGAACACTTGGGGCCCATCGTATATCTTTCTCATGGATCTGCTGTATGGTTTGGCGCTGCAGGCTCAACATATGGTATCCAGGATGATTTACACAATACCTGGATGTTCCATGATGTATTGGCGGAGGGAAAAGGGATTGGTGAATCCCAGTCGGAATACCAATGGCTGTTCAATCGTGACTTTACGACCCTTGACCCCGCAACACTTTATGGACGTTCAACCCTGTTCCAACTATCTCAAGGGGGATTGACAAATGTCAAGGTTCTTTATGGTGATCCCACCATGACGTGTTATGCCCCTGATTGGATTGAGCCTCTACCTGTGATCGCATAAATAGTTCTTTTCCCCCTTTTTTCTTTTTTAATCTTTTTTTTCCATTACTCTCCCGTATGCCACTAGGATTTTATATATGGAGGGTGTTATTATTACTGAATGCTGGAAGCATGAAAAAAGGAAACAAGATTATTGTTGATACACTAGCGTTAACATTGATATTGATAACAGCAACATTACCAGCGGTTACCCCAGTTAATCTTGATTTTCAGGCGGGGACAGAAGAACAAGTTATATTAGTCCATGAACCCGTGGTTCAAAAACCCGATCTTAGTATTCACTTGCTTACCCCAACGCCTGTAAGATACCTAGGGCATGACATTTTTTCATCCCAAGGCACCAATATACAAGTAACCTCTTTTGATGAAAACGAGGGGCATCCTTCAGTATCTGTGGATGCGGATGGCAATCCAATTTTGGTGTATGACCAGGAGTCATCAGATTTTAATTCCCGGGTTATACTGCAAAGATCATTTGATAAGGGGCTGATATGGCCAGAGAATCATTTGCTCTTTGTAGCAGGGAATCAAAAATTTTGTGCAATGTGCCCGGAAATAGATACAATTGCTGGGGGGACACGGGCGTTAATTACTTTTTTAGGGGATCGTGACCCAAATGTATATTTTTTTGACATTGTTAATATAGACGATCCGATAAGCATGATTATTGGCGGGTTCAATTTGTCAGATAGAACTCAATATATTTTTGAGACATCAATTGCTGGCTGTAGGGAAACTGGCGGCATCCTTGGAGTTATCATTGATTATAAAAAAGGGGGATATGATTTAGAAAAAACTCTCTATATACTATATACCCCAGATATTAGGTTGACAACCTGGGAAGGGATTTTCTTTGCGTCTGACAAAATCAAATCGCATCCGTGTGTGACCTCTGGAGGAAATTATTTGTATGGTATTTGCCAAGTGGATGACAGCAATGGAAGTTATATACTCGTTGCATACATCCCTGCAGATGACCTAGTGTCTGAAAATTGGAACATAGAAGTTATACAAAAAAGCCATAGTAACTTAACCAACCCCCAAATAGCAGTAAGTGGTGATAATGTATATATCGTTGTTGAAAGCGACACCTCGGGGGATAGGGATATAGTATGTTACACTAAAACAGGGGGACTGTGGAGATCATTTACCGTTGCAAACTCACCAGATGATGAAATGTATCCCTCAGTCACAGCCGATGGAAAAACCGCTATGTGTACATTTTTTAAGAATGGAAATCTTTATTTGTCAAAAACAGGGACTGATGTGAACACTTGGGGTGACCCCGCTCGAATCAATGACATAGACGGAACAGTAATGGGTAGATATCGCAGTGCTGATATATATGGACCATATGGACCCTACATTCTCTGGACCGACAACCGAAATGGGAACAATGATATCTATTTTGATATTGGGACAGCCCCCCTGGTGGGTATACCCGCTGTATCAGGTGGATTTGGTGTTACAGCAACCATTGAAAACACGGGAACCGCGGACGCAACAGATGTAGACTGGAGCATAAATGTTGATGCGCCACTTCTCCTTATCGGAGGTGAGGCGAATGGAACCATACCTATCCTACCCGCAGGCAATAGTGAAACAGTCAAAAGCGGGTTCCTGCTAGGGATCGGCAAAGCCACTATAACCATCACCGCAGATAACGCTGGTGCTACAAAAAGTGGTTTCATTCTCGGGCCACTCGTCCGGGGGGTTAGTTAACACCCTCCTTTTATTTTAATATGAATTTTTTTCTTCAACAGCTGAGCACAGGAGGAGATGCCGTGAGGGTATTGAACAGGATGACAAAGGGTTCAATATATCTATGACGAAAGTGAAAACAAGGGTTTATCCATTTATGATATCGAGATGGAATTCCTCCCCTTGGCCCGTATAGGCCCTCCAAGAGTCTTCCGTATAGGGTCGGGCTATAATGATATGGACTCGTCCGTATTTCCTGAATAATTCAATATCAGCATCCGACGCTAACGAACTAAATGATGGATGGGAATGAACAGTGCCCACAAGGGAAAAATCGACAGGAGCCATATGTAATTGAAATATGGCATGGGTACTCCCTGAGATAGTTCCCGGGAGGATAACCACTTCAGAAATCACACCCTTTTCAGCGGATAATAACCCGGCAAACTCCCGCGGATGGGTGGATCGTGCTGCCTCCATAATCAAGTGCAGGCAATCAGTGGTGATACTGGTTATTTTGGTCATCGGCGTTGACACAATTTTTCATAGACTCGTTGATAAAATGTGTCCTCGAGACGTATAAAACAGGCTTTGTTTTCTGATTTTGCCACCGTGAGTATATCATGCAATTTAAAAGGATAGGTGTAATGGCCATCGATGGCTACCTTTGCATCTCTTTTTCCAAAGAGAACTATCCGTAGTTCTTTATCTGAAGGGATGACAAGGGGAGATGAATAATGTCGAAAGGGTGCTATGGGTGCCACAACCAGTGCATCTATGGCGGGATCCACAATGGGTCCCCCCACTGAAAGGGCATAGCTTGTGGATCCGGTGGGGGTGGCGATAATGAGGCCGTCTCCCTGGAGTTTCTCCACCAGTTTTCCTTGCACATAAAGCTTGAATTCCAAAATCTTCCCAATTAAGGGTGTCTGTATGGTGACCTCGTTTGCCCCATCGGGTAAGCGTTTTTTGTTCAGCAAGGTTTTTAGCTTGACACGTTCTTCGAGGAAATAGTTATTATCAAGAACGGATTGCAAACCCGAAAGGGCATCTTTTTCTTCAACCTCGGTTAAAAATCCCACTGCGCCGGTGTTGATTGAGAAAAGCGGCTGGGTGATATGTTCAAGGGCCATGAGAATGGTTCCATCACCACCAATGGTAATCACTTTGTCTACCCTTTGTCCCAGTGTCTTTATGGTATGTCCCGATATAGATAGATGGCCAGCGAGTTTCTGTTCTACTAACACATCCTCCTTTTTACGTAATAGGTAACGATATACCTTGTTTCCCATGCGAAAAGATTTTTTGCATTGCTTGCTAATCAAACCCCATGTCATAGTAACATCCTTCTCAGTGCAGGGGACGAGACCGCCAAAACACTGGTTCTTTCTTTAAGAGTAAGCGGCATGTCAAGTTTCTCCCCCTGGGCATTATAGACTTCTCCCCCGGCTTCACGGACAATCAATACTGCAGCTGCAATATCAATGGATCGTAATAATTCTTTCCCATTTAAATAAGCAAGGGTGGATCCACTGGCCACCAGGCACATCTCAAGTGCCGCTGAGCCCATGGAACGAATGTTGTAATGGTGGACAAGGGAATAGGTTTTAGGGGTACCCGATGGTCCCAAAACAGGGGAGATGGTATGGTTTGAGGAATCATGTGTCACCCCTATTTTTTCAGAATTAAGCCAAGCCCCTTTTCCTTTTTCGGCGCTATAGGTATCACCCGTGGGGATGTTACGGACCAGGCCGTAGTGTACATCGCCAAGTTTTTTCTTTCCAATGGCAATGGAGATGGCATAGAAGGGAATATTATGAACCGCGTTTCGTGTTCCATCGATGGGATCAAGAACAAGTGTATACTTTCCTCCTTTCTCGATATATCCTCTTTCCTCGGATAAAATATTTATCTTTGCATCAGCCACCATCTCTAGAACAATGTCCTCGGCATATCTATCAATCCATTGGGTAGGGGTACCATCCGCCCCCATGGCTACATGATTTCCATAGGAATGAAAAGTGTTTTTGTGTGTTTCCTTTATTGTCTTTTCCACCCTGTCAGCAATGTCCCAGATTAATTTTTTTAATGCAGTTATTTGCATTGGTTCACCAAGCTGTGCATTTGTTCTGCTACATCAATCCATCGTAACAGTGAATTACAGGCAGCCCGGAGAGAAACCGAGTCATCTGTGCTAATCTTTATTCTCAATTTCTGTGGGCTAGGGGAGAGGTAGATGGTTGCTCGAGGAATTTTTGTTTCGGGGAGAAGGGATTCATAGATAACCGTTTTTTTCAGGGGGTCTTCTATATCGATAAATGCCGTGGGCATTATCTAGCCTTTACTTTTTTTGCCACAGTTGCCCGTTCTTTACAAAATATTTTGCTGCCGCAGATCGGGCATTTAATCCCCATTCGATCCGAATTGACATCCACACTTTTTCCACACCGTCCACACCGATAACCCACCATATTTATTTCTCCGCCATAATGCTTTTCAGATTCTTTTCAACCTCGATACCTGGGGTTGTTTGGGGAAGATATGCCCCCCCGGCAAATATTGCGCCACATTTTTTACATTTCCATATCCCGGTATCAGTCCGTTTGACCCGGCGACGGCCACACTTAGGACAAGGGTGATAAACTCTTTGTTTTCCCTCGATTTCTTTTACGATGCTTCGGGCTTTTACTCCGTATCGTACCCCAAAGCTATCCTTTCTTTTCTTTTTTGTTTTTGCCATCTTTATCACCTAGGAATTTCCTAATTTTTTTCACTTGTTCTTGGGCAATCTTTGTAATTGTTTCAATTTCTTTAACTGTGAAGGTGCCTTTTAAACCCTTTTGGATGGCCCGTACCGATCCTTCTTTGTCCAGGGATATGGTGAGACGGGCATCTGCAACCTCCTCTTCATCAAGACTAGGATCTATGACTATCGCATCACCATATTTGACAAAGGTACAGCTGATGGGTGATTCATCCAAGGGCAGAGGCTCATTCTTGCCGAGCTCAAAGCGCTCATTGGGGATAATGGTGGTATTCAGTGCGGAGAGTGCCGCCAGGGAACAGGCATCAAAAAGATTGCCATCATAATCAAGAATGTGAAGATCCATAAAAACAACCCATACTTTTTCATTGGGCTCTATACAGAGTTTGTCTAATTGGATCACTTTCGCTTCCCTGATTCCCCGGTCAACCACGCGTGCAAGTTCAATGGCGTTTTCCCGGGGAGGGCCTGACTCAAAGGTAGGTGACGCCAGGGGTATTAATTCTGCTGCTGTGACCAAAACACCCTTGTCGGGTGAATCAGGATAGGGTTCACCCAACAGCATCTTAATACCTGCAAGAACCACGGTATTACCCAATTCCACCTGGGCGGATCCCTCAGCCATTCCAATAATTCCTTTTTTTATTTTGATAGGACGGTATTCATCAAATTTTCTATCATCTACCCGTCGTCCCTCTTTTGACAGCTTGACCAAATAATCTTTTTTAATTGTTGATATTGACATTTTTTACATACCTCCTTTATCCCAGGGAAGACCCATACTTATTCAACAGAGCTTTTTTTTGTATCTCAGATACTTTTTTACACGCATCAATAACAAGCTCCAAACCCGTATTAAATTCTTCCATTGTCAAATGTCCATCCATTTGCAAAAGCAAAATTTCCTCTGTCCGTGGTGCAATGGCAATGGGCATATCCGCCTGTCCATAATTATCCTCTTCTTTTGTTAAATCAATGACAAGGGTGTCATCAACCTTCCCCACCGCGCATGACACAGGAATATCCCTCAGGGGTATACCTGCATCTGCAAGGGCGACAGCAGCAGCGGTAATACCGGCACATCGGGTTCCTGCCTGTGCATTCAGTACTTCAATATAGACATCAATGGTGGCCCGGGGGAATTGTTCTGTAAAGACAACTCCTGATAATGCCTCGGAAGTCACCTTTGAAATCTCCCTGCTTCTCCTATCTGGCCCGGGGCGTTTTCTGTCCTCCACACTGAACGCTGCCATATTATAGGTTGCATTGACCTTGGCGCAGGTGGAATCTTGTAGATGCTTGGGCAACAATTCCCGGGGTCCATAGACCGCCACAATTACTTTATTGCCTCCCCATTCCAGATAACAGGAGCCATCTGCGCGATTTAAAATACCTACCTGTATATCAATGGGGCGGATTTCATCAGGTCTTCGTCCATCTATACGTTTTCCTTTTTTGATTAATTGAATTTCATTTTTATTCATTTCTGCCTCTCTTTTAAAAATGTTTCCATTCGACTGGTTAAGCCAACAGTATGGGCTTCTTTTTCTATTTTCCTTATCGCCTCGGCGATAAAATCAATTCTGTCCGATTCTCCTTTTATCCATATACGTCCATTTTGCCCCACAAATATCCAGCAATTGGAATATTTTTTTAACAGGGCGATCATGGAGCCATTTTTTCCAATGACCCGGGGAACCTTTTGGGGTTGAATATCAAGAATAATACCGGTATCTATCTTTCGTGATCCTCTATCCTCCATGGATAATTCAATTTTTTTGGATTCATTGATTAACCCGATCTTGGCGATGATACTATCTCCAACATTTAGATATTGGCCTGTTGACCCAAACTCTACCTTCCAGGGTACTTGATTGACATGAAGCATGGCAGGGTAGGGGGCATTGATGTCCGCCATCCAGGATGACAGTTGACATTCTGTTATAATACCGATGACATTATCACCCACACTCGGATTATAGACTCCCGAAAGGGGAATAATATTGATATAGTCTCCTTTTTCAACCTTGATTCCCAAACGGGATGCATAAATATTGTTGTTCTCCCGAAATGTTCCCGTTCCAGGCTTCCTTTTTTCAGCTTCCCCTAGTACGGTACCAGGGATTACAATGGTTCTTTTTTCAGTCATAGTTACACATTTTCATTCCAGTATTTTCGTTTCGATATCGCCCTTGGTGACCTCATTTAACTTATTATACAGATCTGTCTGCATACCGGGAGGCATTTCAATTATTCCCATCCATGACCCATCGGATTGCCATTCTTCCTTTATGAATCGACCATAATTTTTCACAATGCCATATGTCTTCCCAATATATTTCCCAGGAATGGTTATCCGTATTTTGATTTTTTCCATGGAGATGGGTAAGACATGCCTGATTTCTTCAAGGACATATTTTACCTGGTGGTCAACCTTCTTAAACGGGTCAATATGCACTCCTCGTTCATCCATGGCAAGCTCTATCCTGTTACGGGGATGGGGAGCCTTGGTCTGAGGATCCATTGACAATCGGGCTATACGGTCAATAATCATCTTTTTTTTGGCCTCCAACATTTCCCGTCGCTGTTGTGTGGTCAACTGGACGTTTCCTTTTAAAATAATTTCCTTGGCGATTGTCTCAATGTCAGAGGTATTGAAAATCTTTGTCAATAATTCATCAGATGCCTGATCACCCTTTTTGGAATCCTTAAAAATGGTGTCAATGGCGAGATGGTCAAGTATATTTATCTCTTTTTCTTCAATCAAATCTGAAGCAGCATAGGGGTCAACCAATACTTCAAAATGGCTGTCACCCTTATCTAATCGCGCGATAACAGCCTCCTCTGTTGATACCATTATTTCTTAATCACCTTTTTTACATATACCTTTGCTTCATCCGCGGTAAGTTTCCTGAATTTTTTGTCTTTATTGACAACCCCGATTTCAACAGCTTTTGCCTCTAATTTTTTATCTGTTGATACATAGAGCGCCTTTATACCCAGTAGAATTGCCTGATCCATTGATAAATCATCCTTATACTCTTTTTCAAAAAATTCCATGGCTGTGGTTTGTCCTGCTCCCTCCGCCGTGGCCTTATAGCCAATCATGGCCCCTGAGGGATCGGTGGCATAAAGATGGGAGCCAAGATCATCCACACCACCAATCAAAAGGGATGTGCCAAAGGGTCGAACACCCCCAAATTGGGTGTAGGATTGTTTGAAGTCGCATACCTTTTTTACAAGTGTTTTCACATGTATTTTTTCTTCATAGGTAATATTATTTATTTGGGCATCCATACGAGCACGATCAACAAGAGCACGTGCGTCCGCAACCAAACCAGAAGTGGCACACCCGATATGTGTATCAATACAAAATATTTTTTCTATTGAATCTGGTTCCACTAGACGAGAGACAACTCTCTTGTCCACAATTAATGCTACTCCATCAATAAATTTGAGAGCGACTGTTGTTGTTCCTCGTTTTACTGCTTCCCGGGCATATTCCACTTGGAACAATCGTCCGTCTGGGGAAAACACAGTTATTGCTCTGTCATAAGCCATTTGTGGTTGCATAATTTTGTCACCTTACTAACTTATCACGAAACATATGAATGCATATATATTTTATGATAAAGAGAGGAAGTAGCTTTGATAGTATTTAATGGTGTATAAAAATAAAGTGTTTTTTTATCTATTTGACACAAGAGAGCTAACCATAAAGTATTTGGATGGTAATAGTATTTGGGTTTTTAGGCGGGTGTAGTGTAGTCTGGTATCACATAGCCTTGCCAGAAATCGAAAGGATTTACAAAGAGGCTATGACTCGGGTTCAAATCCCGGCACCCGCAATGGCATTTCACTTCTGTTAAATCCCTTTTTTTTGCTAGTAAAAACGCGTCCAAATCCCGGTAAACATACCAACTACATTGAGTATAATTTCGATATGAATTATGACAATTGATGGGGGGAATAATCCCCCTTGGGTAGAGAATCCAAACAATTTTTGATTAGATTTTTTTCCACCAAATCCGTGCTAGTAATTACTAGTCTGTTTTCATCTTAAAGCACTGGTTTAAAACTGGAGAT
>Ga0209121_10005532_pt1 | contig 11416 bp, 15 predicted proteins | sample Cruoilmetagenom3_FD_187292 | JGI IMG/M metagenome (GOLD analysis project Ga0209121, IMG submission 187292) | Oil polluted marine microbial communities from Coal Oil Point, Santa Barbara, California, USA - Sample 3 (SPAdes) (version 2) | ecosystem: Environmental > Aquatic > Marine > Oil seeps ...
TTAGTGGGGCTATAAATACCATTGCTTTTTTTAGATAATTTCTTACGTCATCTACTTCGCCAGTAACAATAATATTTTTGTCTTTTTTAGCTGCATTGATTATTTCTTTGGTTGGGCCTCTACCAATTATATAAAACTTAATATCAGGAATATTTTCTTTTATTTTATGCCATATCTTATCTATAAAATATATAACGGCATCAGAGTTGGGATGGTGAGGATAATTTCCTAAAAAAGCAACACTTTTCTCTCTTTGTTTTATTGGAGCTGGGTAAAATTTTTCAGTATCTGTACCATGTGGTACTACTTCAATATTTAATTCTGGTTGGTAACTAAGAAGTCTATTTTTTTCCTGTGGGGTTAGAGTTAATACCAGGTCAGAACTTTGATACATGGAAAATTCATATTTTTTTAGCCTATATAAATCTAGCATTGCTACAAGGCCCCTTTTTGAAAAGAGCCCGTATATATCCAGTACTTTTTTTCTAGCCAGGGTGTAACTTTCATGACAGGATATAACTCTTTTTGTTTTTGGGTTAGTATTATTTTTATATAGATACTGACCCATAACAGTATATTCAGCAATTACTACATCATAATTTTGCTTGTTGGTCATGTCTGCTACGAGGTCATACATTTGCCTTGATTTGGTGTTACACATGTAATTTGGAACAGGCGAGAAGAAAAAATCATATATCTTTTTAGCTTTACTTCTTACTGGAGGATAGGGTATAAGCTTTGTCTCAGATAAATATGGCTTTAAAGTATATAGGTATTTTTTATCTTCTTCTTTTATAAAAGAAGCTAGTCCAATACTGTTATTTTTAGATAGATATTTAATTCTATTGTAAATGAGTATTGGTCCTCCAATTACTTTGCCGTGAGGAAATTCTTTGGGTAAAAATAAAATTTTCATATTCATTTTGCTAAATTATATTTATAAATCATCAATAGTTTTTCCAGAAATAGCTTTGGTTAGTTCCTGCCAACCCTTGATAAGCCCGGTGAGCCATGATTTTGTATCTATTTTTTTAAAATCATTATTTTTACAAATTTCAATATTTTTCTCGCATTCTTTCATACCTTCTTTACTGCCCATTTTTTTATATTCTTCATACAGCAATTTATTTGCTCCAATGATTCTATCTTCTAAGTCACTTTCTAAAAAAATACCCGGATAGGGCATAAAATCTTCCTGGCTTAATCCTTTAGTGCCACTGTGATCTAAAATCTTTTTTCGCTCATATAGAAATCTATTTATATCCTCTCTAAATGACATCCACTCAGGTTGTTTTTTGGAAGGGGGCAGATGTTTTATATAAAGCTGGTTATCAAGGAAAAAATTAACCTTTACAGTCCTAAGATTTATTAAAAAATCTATATCTTCCCCTCTAGTTATTTTTGGATCAAATGGATATTTAATAAGTATATCTTTATCTATAACCATATTTCCTCCAAATACGAATGGGGTTATTTTTATTCTGGGAGATTTTCCAATTATTTTATCAAATGCATCATTCATTGCTTTAGCATTATTCCAGAATTTTCTTTTCCATTCGGGGACTTTATTTTCATCAAACTTATAACCTCCATCTTTTTGAATGTAATAACCAGCCACTGCTTTAATTTTTTGATTGTTAATACTTTTTCCTATAAATTTACTTGTCTTTGTTAAAAAATTTTCATCTGTAAATATCTCGTCATCATCAATAAATACATTAATTTTGGTATCATTTAATATGCAGGCCAGCGAGCACATATTTCTAATGGATGCATAGTTATCCAGGTTTAGCAAGGACAATGCTTCGTTGGAAATATTTTTATTTTTTAACTTTTGTTTTAGGTTAGCTAAATTATGGTAATGGAGAATTTTAATGTTGTATTTTTTCTTATATGGGGCAGCAATATCATACACTCTATCAATAGCTTTATCTTCAATTTTATGAGTGGTAGAAGTAACTATAATAGTAAGGATAAAATTTTTATCTTTTAAAATATTAAGGCTATCCAGTGTTTTACTTAGAGTATCTTTTTTATCTATTGGAATTGGATGGTCGAATATTTTCTCTTCAAAAATATCTTTGCCTTTGGATGGACACCAATAAGTTGGAATAACTATAGTTATATTGTTCATAGAAATCCTTTATATTTATGATAAAAACCCCAGGTTACCTTCTGTCCCAGGGTTGCCAACAATTTAGCAAAAGCTATTTTTATTGTCAACAGGCAGGTTATTTTTTGTAATTGATGAGAAAACAAAATAGGCTAATTTAAAATTTTTAGCTATTAATTTAACATCATGTGCTATTAATTTAAATTTAGGCATAACATTAATCAGGCAGCTTAATAGTACTATAGATACTGTATGCTTGTGCATTTAAGAATTAAATTTACTATTGACATTATGATACTATCGTAGTATCATTTAAAAAGCTTAATATAATTAGAAGGCAAAGAAAATAGTAAATGAACTTAATTACAAGAGATTCTGATTATGCTATAAGGGCGATTTGTTATATTGCAAAGCGTAGTAGTGATATAGTTTCAGTAAAAGAATTAGTTGAAAATTTAATGATGCCAGGACCTTTTTTAAGGAAAATACTCCAGCAGCTGAGAAGGAAAGGAATTCTTAGATCTTATAAAGGTAAAGGTGGAGGTTTTGTATTGGCAACTACACCTGAGAAGATGTATGTAGGACAACTGATAAAGATATTTCAAGGTAAAATAAAACTGCAGGAGCATACTTTTAGAAAGAAAATATGTCCTGAAATAAAAAATTGTATTTTAAAGAAAAAATTAGATGTAATTGAGAAGTATGTAATCTCAGAGTTAAATTCTTTATCAATAGCATCTCTATTAGAAACAGGAAGGTGAAAAAAATGATTTTAAAATGTCCTGGAGCTAAAAATATAAGACAGCCAAGTCCAGAATACATGGAGTGTCCTTTTTGTTCTTATGAGGTGGAGATATGGTCAGATGAGATTATTGCAACATGTCCGAACTGCAAAAAGACGGTTATTCGAAATGACAGCAAACAAACTTGTCTTGATTGGTGTAAGCATGCTAAGGAATGTGTCGGAGCTGTGCAATACAATAAGTACAAGCAGAATAAAGAAAAATATAAACAGAAGGAGTAAAAATGGTAAACTTAAAAGGAACGAAAACAGAAAAAAATTTACTTGCGTCTTTTGCAGGTGAATCTCAGGCAAGAAACCGCTATACCTATTTTGCCAGTGTAGCAAAAAAGGAAGGTTTTGAGCAGATAGCAGCAATATTTTTAGAAACCGGTGATAATGAGAAAGAGCATGCAAAAAGGTTTTTCAAATTCTTAGAAGGTGGAGATGTAGAAATTGCAGCCAGTTATCCAGCAGGCGTGATAGGAGATACAGCAGCTAATATTGAAGCCTCTGCAGCTGGTGAGAATATGGAATGGACAAAAATCTATAATGAGGCTGAAGAAACAGCACGCGATGAAGGTTTTGATGAAATTGCTTATGTATTTAAAGAGATAGCGGAAGTAGAGGAACAACACGAGATACGATACAGAAAATTGCTCAAGAATTTAAAAGAAGGTAAGGTATTTAAAAAGGATAAAGTGGTTAAATGGAAATGTCGTAACTGCGGATATATCCATGAAGGAAAAGAGGCGCCAAAGATGTGCCCGGCTTGTGCACATCCCCAGGGTTTTTATGAGCTATTTTGTGAAAATTATTGATAAATTATAAAAATAATATGAAAGGAAGTGATTTGGTTTTATGAGTGCAAAAGAGGAGATTAAATTTAATACTGGGGTTTTATCAGAAGAAGAACTCAAGCCTATTTTGGATACTTTACCTGTCGATATTACTTTTATTGATAAGGATGATAAAGTCAAGTTTTTTAATAGATTTGAGGATAGAATTTTTAAAAGACCTATATCCGTTATTGGTCGAAGGGTTCAAGATTGTCATCCAAAAAAGAGCCTGGATAAAGTAGAGCAAATATTAAAGGATTTTAAAGATAAAAAAAGGAAAGTTGCAGAATTCTGGATAAATTTAGAGAAAAAGCTTATTTATATTCGTTATTTTCCTGTTTACGCTGATGGCGGAAAATATCTTGGAAGCCTGGAAGTAAGTCAGGATATAACCGGTATTAAGAAAATAAAGGGTGAGAAAAGGTTACTGTGATTATAGCATTTCCAGGAAAGCCTGTAATCTGGTTTTAATCTGTCCTTCAGAAAAGTTATTGTATTCAATTTCCAAATAAAGGGTTGGGATATTAAGTTTGTTTAGCTTTTGTTTTAACAAAGGAAAAAAATATAACATATTATCACAGAATTTTAAGGTAATAAAAATTACTCCATCTATTCTGTTGTTGCTTATTTTATTTTCAATCTCTTCCAGCTTTGATCCCAGGTTAGACATTCTCATACATTGAGGTTTGTTCATATATCTATAAGCTATAGATTTTAAAAGGTATAAATTAGAATTAGAATTTATTTCTACTTGTTTTTCAAAATACCTGCTTGAATTACACAAATCATCAGAAGCTAATTTACAATCCAGTGATGAGAATATATTCCATAATTTATCTTCGCTTATGAAGTTACCAATTATCATTATATTTGGAATATTGCTGTCTTGCAAAAATGCTTTAGATTCTTCTCCGTTATATATTTCTTTGGTGAAATTTATATATTTACTTAAATCTTCTATAAAAATGTTGGGATTTGAAATCATAGACAATCTCATTATTCTGTAGTATGTGGATATATTTATTAGGTCAGGCATTCTTCTATAAATAGAGTTAAATTCTTTTAGCAATCTCCTCTTATCGTTGATAAGATCTATAGCTTTTTTTATGCTGGAGCTGGTTATTTTTCCCCCTTTTATTTTTTCTATAAATTTAATTAAATTTTGTAAATTATGTGTAAAGTAGTTCAATGAATTCTCGTTGTTTATTCTGGGTACATCCAGCATGTAAGATGGGGTTTTGGGACTGTATCTGCTACAGATATCAAATAGTCTTCTCATTCCATCGCATGAGTTAGTAAAAATGATTGGATCTGTCCTTTTATTGTCAGCTAAAATGTATTCCCAGACAGCCTTAATATAAGGGCAATAATTAATAGGAAAGTAACTTTCTGCTTTATTAATATTTTCACGCCCTATTATTCGTAAGGGTGCAAACCCTCCTGCAATAATTAATTCTTCAGGGGTGTAAGTACAAAGCCATCTAATAGTAGGGTTACTGGTTTCTTCTGATAATATAGAATTTAAAAAGAAGGTGTTAACGTTATTTAGCTCTTTACATTTTAGATTTTGACTGAAAGTTTTTTTATTGTCTTGCACCACTTATTGTTTTATTATTACCTACTAAGTATGTTATATCACTGTATTTTAAGTTATGCTTTTTCAATAATGTCTTCGTTCCGAGTAAACTCCTCATAGATTCCAACATGACCCCAGAAGTCTTCAATATTCATCCCATCTATTTTTCCGCTCTCCATTCCATCAATGGTTATTTTAACTCTTTTTATATCTTCGAATTCAGTAAGAGTATTTACTATAGAATAGATGGCCAGGATTTCAGTAGTGGAACTGTGAGGAATCTCACTATTGTCTGTAATAATTTCTTTGCCTAAATCCACGGTTGCTAACTCATCTTCTACCACCACAGAATTTATTTTCGTACTGGAAGGAAGAGTGGGATAGAGCTCTTTATTCTGTGGACCTTTTACCAACTCTTCTAATACTTTTTTATACAGGTTTTTATCACTTATGATTTTTCTTGTCTCTGGTTTTAAATAAAAATCTGTTTCAGTATATTTAGCAAAATATAGAGTAACATCAACTGTTTTTAATGAGCAGGCACTAAAAGAAAAGAGAATTGCTGTTAATAAAAGCAAACTTGTAAAAAAAAATGAAAAATTTATTTTTATTGTGATTTTTTTCATTAATATCACCTCAAACTTATAGCTTTATCTTTATTTAAAATATTAAGATAAAATTTTACTTTTGTATAGTCTTTATTATAAACCCCTATTAGAATGACCGGATTTAAAACAAGGCTTAATAAATAAAATAATAGGGTATGGATATAACTCCTGTGCGCCCAGGATGTAATATATGCTGGACAAGACACAAGGCACGTAAACCAAAACACTACAATATATAGGAGTTACAAGAGTCAGGTGCATACTAATATAAGGTAATTAACGGGGTAAAATTTTTATTACAAAATTTATCTACTAGATGTTATCATTATTTAAAAATTATTATTAACAATAGTCATAGAGTTTAAGCAATAAAGTCTATCTTTAAATGAGAAACAGGTACGATATATTTATACATTGACTAAAAAGTAAGATATTAATAGACTTGAAGGCACTGCCAAATTGATAGTTTGAATAAAACTTTTGGTGAAGTTGATAAGGAAGCTGAAAGACTGGTTCGGGAAATCTGAATGCTGGGGTTTGAGGTGGCAGAAGCTGTAAATGTACTGAGAAGATACAGTGGCGCGCCAGTACACCAGTTCACTGCTCTACTTGTGAGTGACATTAATAACTTAGTGAAGGAGGTTTAAAAGATGCCTGCTCAATATAATAAAAGGAAAGCGCTGTTGATCATAGATATGTTAAATGATTTTGTTATAGATGGAGCACCACTAAAAGTTCCAAAAATTGAAATTATTATAAAGCCTATTATAAGAGAAATAGAGAAAGCCAGGAGTGAGAGATGTCCCGTCATATATTTATGTGATAGTCATGAAGAAAATGATAGAGAATTTGAAATGTTTCCCCCTCATGCTATTAAAAACACTGAAGGTGCAAAAATAATTGATGAATTAAAACCGCAGGGTAGTGATATTATAGTCAGAAAGAACACATATTCTGGGTTTTTTAACACTGATTTAGATAAAATATTAAAAAAATTATCAGTAGCAAAGTTAGTAGTTACTGGTTGTGTTACTAACATCTGTGTTCTTTATACAGTTTCAGACGCAGTACTTAGAGGATATGAGGTAGATGTAGTTAAGGATTCTGTGATTGGATTAAACGAAAGAGATCACGAATTTGCCTTAGAGCAGATGAAGAATGTTTTAAAAGTGAATCTATTATAGAGGTGAGTGAAATGTTTTATACCGCAAAAGAAGAAGATATAAGGAAAGGTAAAGTAACTGATATTTATTTTAAAAGAACAGAAAAAATACTGAAGGCTAAAAATATAGATGCATCAGTAAAAGCCGAGGTTTTTTTAAAGGATTTTCCTTCAGGCTACAACTGGGGCATACTGGCTGGAATAGAGGAGAGTTTAAAATTACTTTCTACTGTTGATGATATTTCAGTAAGATGTATGCCAGAAGGATCGGTATTTAGAGATTATGAGCCAGTAATGGTTATAGAAGGTAAATATCTAAATTTTGGAATTTATGAGACTTCTATATTGGGGTTTTTGTGTCAATCCAGCGGAATAGCAACTAAAGCTGCAAGATGTAAGTTAGCTGCAGGAGATAGATCAGTATTTAGTTTCGGAGCCAGAAGAGTTCATCCAGCTATAGCTCCAATGGTTGAAAGATGTGCATTTATTGGTGGTGCTGATGGAGTTTCTACAATTGCTGGGGCTGAAGCTATAGAGCAGGAACCAGTTGGTACTATTCCACATGCTTTAATTTTAATTATGGGAGATACAGTAATAGCCACTAAAGCTTTTGATGAGATAATTAAACCAAACATTAAAAGAATTTCTCTTATTGATACTTTCAATGATGAAAAATTTGAGGCTATAAAAGTAGGTAAGGCATTGGGTGAGAGGTTATTTGGCGTAAGACTTGATACACCGTCATCAAGAAGGGGAAATTTTAAAAAAATCCTTGAAGAAGTAAGATGGGAGCTAAATATAAGAGGGTATAGTGATATAAAACTTATAGTGAGTGGAGGTCTTGATGAAAATGATATCAAGGAACTAAATTATATAGTAGATGCATATGGGATAGGAACATCTATAAGTGGTGCTGCGGTAATGGATTTTGCTCTGGATATAGTAGAAATTGAAGGTGAAAAAATTGCAAAAAGAGGAAAAATGTCAGGTGCTAAAAAGGTAATAAGATGTAAGGATTGTTTTAATGATAAAGTGGTTTTAGAAAATGATAAAGTTCAAGATTGCAAATGCAGCCTTTGTGGAGGAATCTATAAAGATTTGTTTGTAGATGCTATAAAAAATGGAAAATTAGTATATGAATTTCCATCTGCTTCCAGTATCAGAAATAAAGTACTGAGTCAGTTTAAGTTTTTAAAACTTTAGTCAGGAGGGATAGAGAAAAAATATATGGGCATAAAATTGTTTTTAATCAGACATGGTCAAACAGTCTGGAACTTAGAAGGTAGATACCAGGGAGATAAAGATACAGATTTAACAAGTGTGGGCATAAGGCAGGCGGAGCTTGCAGCAAAATATTTATCCCGGGTTAATTTTTCTTGCATATATGCAAGTCCTCTAAGAAGAACTCTGGATACAGCCAGTATTATAGCTAAGGATAAAAATGTAAAGATATTAGTAAGAGAAAATTTAAAGGAGATAAATTTTGGCAAGTGGGAAGGAATGAAGTTTGAAGAAATAAATGCAAAGTATAAGGATGATTACCAGAATTGGCTTAATGATCCTTTCTGTAATCCTCCTACTGGTGGAGAAAGTTTTAGATCTCTTAATGAAAGAACTTCCAGGGAGATTAATAATATAGTTAGAGAAAATGAAGATGGAAGCAGTGTTGCAGTTATAACTCATGGGGGAGTAATAGTTTCTCTCCTGGTTTATTGGCTTAAAATTCCTGCTTCCCGATGGAGATCTATAATACAAAGGCAGGGTGCAATAAATATAGTAGTAGTTGACAGAGGATTTCCATACATTTCGCAGATAAATTATACAGGTCATTTAAAACCTGTATATGATGATAATGAAGATAGGGTTATAGAAATCTACAGCAGTCTTAAAAATAAAAATTAAAACTATTATAATTTTGTTTTCTAGATAATTTTTAGCGAACATTTGTTTTTATGCATTTTTTAAAAATTTTTAGAAGCAATGTTTATAATTTTAGATAAGATTATTCAGGGTTTATAAAAATATGTTTAAGTTGTAAATAGAAAAAATATTTAGGGGGAGGTACAAACAGATGGAAGATAATTCATCAGCTACTCAAATAGTTACAAGTAATATTTTTAAAAATTTAAAGGATAATTGGATTAATATTGTAATAATACTGGCAGCACTTTTAATTTTGATTATTATTGTAAGATTGGTTTCAAGAAGAATAAGAAGGTTGTTCGATAAGAAAATAAGTGATGAAAAGATAGAGATAAAAAAACGTACCTTTACTTTTACCAGTGTAATATCAAATTTAATCATCGTAGCCAGCACGTTGATTGCTGCACTTATTATAGCTAGTGAACTAGGAATAGAAGTTACTCCACTGCTGGCTGGTGCTGGAGTAGTGGGCATTGTTGTTGGTTTTGGAGCGCAAAGTTTTATAAAAGATTTAATAAACGGGACCTTTATATTGTTTGAACAATGGTTTCAGGTAAATGATGTAATTGCAGTAGGAGATACTTCAGGAGTTGTAGAAAGATTTAATTTAAGAACTACAGTAATCAGGGATCTTGAAGGTACTGTTCATTATATTCCTAATGGCGAAATAACCAAATTAAGTAATCGTACACAGTTATGGTCCAGAGCTGTTGTAAAAGTTGGCGTTCATTATAAAGAAAATATAGATAAAGTTTTAGAAGTTTTAGAAAATATATTTGATGATTTTATGAATGATAAAGAATACAGGAAAGTAATACTGGAAAGTCCAAAGATTTTAGGAGATGGTGGAGTAAGTGAGCTTGGAGATTCAGCAGTTGTATTTACAATTATTTGTAAGGTAAAACCTGGTAATCAGTGGACAATTGGAAGACAACTCAGAAAGAGGATAAAAGATAAATTTGATAAGGAAGGAATAGAAATTCCGTACCCCTGCACAAATATTTATATGAGAAATAAAAGTTAGAATCATCTCCTTTATGTTTATAAAATAAATAATTTTATAATTTGTGTACTTAACGTACATAGTGTATAATATAAGGGTTTATTATCATAAAAGGAGGTGCCATTGTGCAAGCAGTACTAAAATCAACAGATGTACGTAAAGAGTGGAGTAGATTTATTGATGATGTAACTCGAACTAAGCCAGCAATTGTAAAGCGTAACAGAGATCTGTTTGCTGTTTTTTCTCTGGAACAGTTAGATTTAATCTTATCGGAGTATAAACTTACTGCTCAGGTTGAGCAAGAAGAAGATGGTTCTTATAGCGGTGTTTTTAATGAAATAGATTTAATGACAAATGCCAGTGACATAGAATCTTTAAAAACAGAACTAGCCAAGGAATTAATAGAGTATTCTGAAGAATACATGAATGAGTTTAAACTTTATTACAATACCCCAAATCGTAGAAAGCATTTTCCTTATGTTTATAGAGTTTTACTTATCTCAGATGATATTGAGAAAGTGAAAAAATTGTTTTCTTTTACTTATGGATCAGATAAGAAAGCAAGCTGATGCCAGAAATAGCAAGATTTTATGGAATTGTAATAAAATTATACTTTAAGGATCATAACCCACCTCATTTTCACGCAGAATATGCAGAATGTAGAGGAACGTTTGATATATATACACTTGAGATAATTGATGGAAATTTACCTAAAACTGCTATAGAATTAATAAAGAAATGGGGGAGTTTGCATAAAGAAGGATTAAGTATTATGTGGGATGCACAAGAGTTTAAAAAAATAAAGGGGTTAGAATAAAATGACTAAAACTAAGATTAAATTTCCACCTAAAGTTAAAAACATAGAAGCACTAGACAACTATATACTTATTGCAACTTTTGATAATGGAATTAAAAAAGAATATGATTTAAGACCATTATTAAAAGAAAAAAACTTTGAATCTTTAAAAGACGTGAAGCTTTTCAAAAAGGTAAAAGTTGATTCAGGAGGGTATGCAATAGTGTGGAATGATAAGACAGACCTTGCTGAAAATGAGTTATGGACTAATGGAAAAGTGGTAAAGTAAAAGCACTTACAAATTCCAAATGTTTAATATACGAGTTAATTAAGTAAGAATAGAAATTTGACAAATTCCAACTTTCATATTTCCCTTTACTGATTTCTGCCAAGAACGATATAAGACTATGCCCTTTCTCTTATCAAAACACACTGATTGTAATATTTATTAAAGCCCATAAATAGCCCACTTTTAGGTTCTAAGTAACGCAAACTAAACTTTTTTATTAAAAACTCCTTGACATTATTATACGAAGTTAGTATTATTTACATCGTAAAGTAAGTATTGTTAACTACGTTATTAAAAAAGATTTTATATAAATGAATAGAAGAGAA
>Ga0209121_10005533_pt1 | contig 11414 bp, 9 predicted proteins | sample Cruoilmetagenom3_FD_187292 | JGI IMG/M metagenome (GOLD analysis project Ga0209121, IMG submission 187292) | Oil polluted marine microbial communities from Coal Oil Point, Santa Barbara, California, USA - Sample 3 (SPAdes) (version 2) | ecosystem: Environmental > Aquatic > Marine > Oil seeps ...
GCAACGGGTTTTGGCCTCACTTTTGGCATCCATTCGCGCATAAACTCCCGCATCGAAAAAATTACCAAAGCGATACGCAGCGGCAACGTCTATATTAATCGTGACATGGTAGGCGCTGTGGTAGGCTGTCAGCCCTTTGGTGGATTGGGTTTATCAGGCACCGGCCCCAAAGCCGGTGGGCCGCACTACCTACAACGCTTCGCCTGCGAAGTCACCTGCTCTAATAATATCGCCGCCGTGGGGGGAAATGCCTCCCTGCTTAATCTACAGAAAACCTAAGCCTATGAAAGCCATTCCCAGTTACAACGAAATGCTTCGCCAATTAGTTGCCCTGCCCTCCATCAGCAGCAACAACCCACTCATCGACCAAAGTAATTTATTGGTGGTGGAACTACTAGCCGATTGGCTACAGAGCCTCGATTTTGATGTGGAAATCATGCCCCTGCCCGGCGAAGATGGGAAAGCCAACCTCATTGCCAGCTGGGGAAAAGGCCCCGGCGGCTTGGTCTTAGCGGGCCATAGTGACACCGTTCCCTACGATGAAAATCTCTGGGACAGCGACCCCTTTCGCTTAACGGAAAAAAATAATCGCCTGTACGGATTAGGCGCAACAGACATGAAAGGTTTCTTCCCCCTCGCCATTGAAGCCATTCAACACTTCAAACCGGAACAAATAAAAGAACCCTTAATTTTTGTCGCCACCGCCAATGAAGAAACCAGCATGTCCGGCGCCCAAGCGCTTGTAGACCAAGGCCGCCCCAAAGCCCGTTATGCCGTGATCGGCGAGCCCACCGGCCTGCGACCCATTCGCATGCACAAGGGCATCAGCATGGAAGCCGTTCGTGTTACCGGCCAAAGTGGACACTCCTCCGACCCCTCGCTGGGGAATAATGCCATTGAAGCCATGCACAGCGCACTAAGCACAATTATGCGCTGGAGAGAATCCTTATCCACGCGCATCCGCAACGAATTATTTGTTATTCCCTTTACCACAGTTAATCTAGGCTGCATCCATGGCGGTGATAATCCAAATCGTATTTGCGGCAGCTGCGAATTACAAATTGATATCCGCCCCATACCGGGTATGCACCTCGAAGAATTACGCGCAGAATTAAAAAAATTGTTAGCGCCCGTAGCAAAACAACACAATATAAAAATAGAACTTGAAGCACTGTTCCCTGGCATTCCTGCCTTCGAAACACCTGCCAATAGCCACTTGGTTAAAATGGCAGAAAAATTAACTGGCCATAGTGCCGAAGCCGTTGCTTTTGGAACCGAAGCACCTTTTTTCCAAACACTGGAAACCGAAACCATTATTCTTGGCCCGGGCCATATAGACCAAGCCCACCAGCCCAACGAATTTATTGCGCTGGATCAAGTATCAAAAGGCATTTCACAAGTGCGTCATTTAATTCAAACGCTCTGCGTGGATTAAGCTGTGCTAACGCCTTGAGGGCAGCTCTAAAAATTAGAATTTTTATTCGAGAGCAAGGAAGCACCGCACGGAAACCCACAGTGTACAAGAGGTACATGAGGAGTTGAGTACGGAGCTGACGCCGCTATCGGGTAAAAAGGCAATTTTTAGAGCTGCCCTTGGGGCAAAGACTTAAAACTCAACAATAAAAATATGCGTTAATTTTATTCTCCGCCATTGAAATAAATTGAATCAAACATAAATCTCTTATGAGTCATTACTATTTCATTGGAGATTTACACTATGCAAGCATCACACTACACACCCAGAACACGTTTTGCTCATCAACCTTATTCATTTTTAGATAACGTTTTTAATACCAGTAATGAAAAAAATTATACGCCGGCATACAGCCTTGTGGCAGATGACGAAAATCACTTTAGCCTGACACTTTGTGTTCCCGGTTTCGAAAAGGACGAACTCGATATTCAGATAGAACAAAGTGTTTTATTTGTGCGCGGTAAAAACAATGAAGAAAATAAAGAAGGCAATGTTATTCACCAGGGTTTTATAAAACAAAACTTTGAAAAACAATTCAAACTTGAGAAAACAATAACGATAGCCAGAGCAGAACTGGACAAAGGTTTATTACGCATCGACTTGCTCAAAGAGACGCCCGAAGAGTTAAAGCCCGTCTCTATTGCAATTCATACCGCCAGCGAAAATCAGTCCTAAGGGAACCAATTTAAAGACCTTATACTCTAAGAGTTCCCTTGCTATTGTTAGCAGGCTGCTAGGAAACCCCTGAAGGGGCAGTTTACGCTGCTCCTTCATTTTTATTGGAGAGTATGCTGAATGAAAAAAACGCTTAGATTGACCTTGGTTTTTATTTTCCTCGCTGGCAGTTTACCAGCCTCGGCAGGGCTTCCCATCGCTGACTCCCAGGGAGAAGCGCTTCCTTCTCTGGCCCCCATGCTCAAAAAGATCAACCCCGCCGTGGTGAACATCTCCACGTTTTCCACCAAAGCCATCAACAACCCTCTGTTAAACGACCCTTTTTTCAGGCACTTCTTTAATATTCCAGATCAGCGGCAACAACCCCAGCAGCGCCCCCAAAAACGCAAACAAAGTGCCGGTTCAGGGGTTATCGTTGATGCCGGCAAGGGCATCGTCATCACCAACTATCACGTTGTAAAAGGTGCCGATGAAGTAGAAGTGTCACTGGTGGACGGCCGAACCTATAAAGCCGAAGTCACCGGCGGCGACCCTGATCTCGATATTGCCATACTCACCATTGATGCCAATAAACTCACCGAGGTGAAAATTGCCGACTCCAGTAAACTTCAAGTCGGTGATTTCGTTGTGGCCATCGGCAACCCCTTCGGCCTCGGCCAAACCGTTACCACTGGCATCGTCAGCGCACTGGAGCGCACTGGTCTCGGCCTTGAAGGCTACGAAAACTTTATTCAAACCGATGCCTCCATCAACCCCGGCAATTCCGGCGGCGCACTGGTCAACCTGAAAGGCGAGTTAATCGGCATCAACACCGCCATCATTGCACCAGCAGGGGGCAACGTTGGCATCGGTTTCGCCATCCCCGTCAACATGGCGAAAGCGAGCATGAAGCAAATCCTCAAGCATGGCGAAGTACGCCGTGGCCAAATCGGGATCAGCATCCAGGATATTACCGCCGACCTGCGCAAAGCCTTTCACTTAAAAAATGGCCAGCAAGGCGTATTAGTCAGTGGCGTTGGCCCCGGCTCTCCCGCTGAAAAATCAGGCCTCTTATCCGGTGACGTTATCATCGCCGTAAATGGCAAACCCACTCAATCAGCCGGGCAACTGCGAAGCCAAATCGGCATCAAAAGCATTGGCGATGTGGTAAAAATCAGCCTTATGCGCGACGGCAAAAAGAAACATATTGATGTCAAAGTCGGTGAACCCTCGCAAGGCATCAGCAGTAATGGCAGCTTGCATGAATTACTGGAAGGCGCGACCTTTAAGGAAAATACCGAAGGACAGGGTATCGTGCTTACTAACCTGGCACCGAACTCCACCGCCGCGGCCACCGGCCTGCGAATTGGTGACATTATCCTTAGCGCCAACCGCATACAGGTCAATAACCTGCAAGCGTTTAAAAAGGCCCTAAAAAGAGATAAAAGCAAAGTCCTACTGCATATTAATCGCGGCGGTGGTTCCTTTTATCTAGTGATTCGTTAAAGCTCAGGCGCATTTGATTAGCGCTGAATGAAGTAGAGAGCCGAGTCAGCAGTAGGAATCAGTGCTGGCGCAAGATTCGCCGTTTCGTTTCGTTTCGTTTCGTTTCGTTTCGTTTCGTTTCGCTTTGCTTTGCTTTGTGATCAACTGAGCTTAAGCGTTAAGTATAAAAAACATGACCAAACCTTTTCAGCGAATAGGATCTGTATCAAACGCGCAAGCGGGTCGTGATTTTGAAGTCGCGGCAAAGACTTTCTTTCAGTCCCAAGGCTTGCTTCTCGGAATGAATCTAAAAGTTCCAGTTGGAGTTGGGGCATTAAAGAAAGCTCATGCCTTTGATCTAGGTTGTGAAGAAAAGAAAACATTAGTTGAGTGCAAGTCGCACAAATGGACATCCGGGGGCAACGTGCCGAGTGCCAAGCTTACTGTGTGGAATGAGGCTATGTATTATTTTCTAGTAGCACCGGATGGTTATCGAAAAATTATGTTTGTACTTCATGACTTCAACATAAAGAGGAAAGAAACATTAGCCGAATATTATCTGCGAACCTACAAACACCTAGTTCCTAGTGACGTCGAGTTCTGGGAATACAACGAAAAAACCAGCCATGCAGAAAAATTGGCGCTTAACAAGTAACTCCAGCGGATAGCAAAAATAGGCATGTGCCGTAAATAGTAAGAATTGAGTATCAACAAAAGATGAATGACGAACCAAAATTGGAAGTATCGAATGGCGGAAGAACAGTAAGTATTGAAATTTATCGCTTAGAAGGTGAAACGTCATGGGCCTTAGACGTAATTGACGAGCACAACAATTCAACGGCTTGGGATGATACATTTAAAACGGAGTTGCCTGCTTTAAGTGAAGCTAAAAAACTAATAGAGCCATAAAAAATATGCCACATTTCAACCCTTCTCATCAAAGCAGCCTTAAGTAAAAGATTACCCTTCTTTCACCCAGACTGTCAGAGTCAAAGCGCTTGGCCGTATGGTGTTTAGACCCACTTCGCTAAAACCCCTTGGCTAAAACCCGTAGTACCGTGCACGTTTTTAGGGCTCCTTTTTTACCGCTTCTTCCCAAGGCACCCAAAACCGTTCTACTTTAGTGCGCAAGCCACACTTATGCACCTAAACCTAACTTTGATGATGTCCTCCTACTAGCTATAAGCCCACTAAGTTACGCTATCTTATTGAATTAAAATAATATTTCATCATTGGCCCAATGATTGCTTTTAGCAGCTCATCATTTAAATGACTATCAACGGGGTCTTTATGTCCGACAGTAACTTTAACGTATTGAATGTTGCAGACCGTTCAATACGTACTCTTCACGTGGCATGGTTCGCGTTTTTCCTTACTTTTGTAATGTGGTTTAGCCACGCACCGCTCAAGCCTTTCATTATGGAAGCATTCGATATGACGAATGCGCAGTGGAAAGCCTTGCTGATTCTTAATGTCGCGCTGACTATTCCCGCTCGCATCGTCGTGGGCATGATGGTGGACAAGCTCGGTCCACGCCTGGTTTACAGTTTTTTGCTGATGGCTGCCGCCTTTATCAGCTGGGGTTTCGCCTTTGCGCAAAGCTATGAGCAACTGGCGATGTTCCGTTTTCTCTCCGGTTTTATCGGTGCGGGTTTTGTGATCGGTATTCGCCTGGTGGGTGAGTGGTTTCCAGCCAAAACAGTTGGCTTAGCTGAGGGCGTTTATGGCGGCTGGGGGAATTTCGGTTCCACTGCAGCTGCCTGGACTCTGCCTACAGCGGCGGCTTACCTCTATGGCGGCGATGATGGCTGGCGTTATGCCATCTCTACGATTGGTCTTATTGCCTTTATTTATGGTGTGATTTTTTATCGTCTTGCGCGCAATACACCGAAAGGCTCTACCTATTTCAAACCAAAGAAAACTGGGGGCCTAGAGGTATCGAATAAGCGTGATTTCTACTTATACATCGCCATGAATATCCCCATGTATATCGCATTGGCAGTATTAGCCTGGAAACTATCAATGCCCGCCATTGGCTTACTTTCTTCCAACTATGTACTCCTAATGTGGGCAGTCCTCGCGGTGTTGTTTATTTATCAGACATACCATATTTATGCCGTGAATAAAGATCACCTAAAGGACGGCTTACCAGAACATGACGCCTATAAATTCAAGCAGGTCGCAATTTTAGACTGGGCTTACTTTGTCACATTTGGTTCAGAGCTTGCTGTTGTGTCTATGTTACCCGCCTTTTTTATGGAAACATTCGATTTAACGCCGGTAATGGCTGGTTTATTGGGTGGTGCTTTTGCGGTGATGAACCTTGTTGCGCGCCCTGGTGGCGGTTACCTTTCCGACAAATACGGTCGCAAGAAAACCCTCACCATTTTGGTTGGCGGCCTGACTATCGGCTATTTGGTTCTTTCCACCGTCGATAGCGCCTGGGTGCTTCCATTTGCTGTTATTGCGGTGATGTGCTGCTCTTTCTTTGTACAAGCGGGAGAGGGTGCAGTATTCGCGATGGTGCCACTGGTAAAACGCCGCATGACGGGGCAAATTGCTGGCATGGTGGGGGCCTACGGAAATGTAGGTGGCGTTACCTTTCTAACTGTTTATTCCTTTGTAGATGCTTCTACGTTTTTTATGGTGATTGCCGGAGCCGCCGCTGTTTGCATGGTGATGGTGCAGTTTATCGAAGAGCCAGAAGGCCATACGCATGAAGTACTGCCTGATGGCACGGTACAACTTATCGAAGTCAGTTAACGGTCGGTTTAAATGAAAAAAGCACCCATTGGGTGCTTTTTTTATGCGTGTAATTTATTCTGACAGACACTGCCTAGTATCAACAATTATCAGGAGAATCAAGCATGACGGATCTTTTCACTCCACTCAAAGTCGGCGCCCTCGAACTGCCTAATCGTATCATTATGGCTCCCATGACACGCAACCGTAGCCCTGAAACCATACCGCTTTCTCTTACGGCAACGTATTACGGCCAGCGCGCAGAGGCCGGGTTAATTATTACCGAGGGCAGCCAGATTTCCACGCAAGGCATTGGCTATCCTGGCACTCCGGGCATTCACAGTGCGGAACAAATAGACGCATGGAAAACAGTCACCCAAGCGGTGCACGACAAAGGCGGACGTATTTTTTTACAGCTTTGGCATTGTGGCCGCGCCTCCCACCCCGACTTCCACGGCGGTGAAGCGCCAGTCGCACCTTCCGCCATTACGCCAGCAGGAGAAACATTTACGTATGAAGGCATGAAAGAATTTGTTGCCCCACGCGCCCTATCCCTCAGTGATATTTCTGAGATTGTTTCTGACTACGCAAAAGCGGCAGAAAATGCCAAACAGGCGGGCTTTGATGGCGTAGAAATCCACGCTGCAAATGGCTACTTAATTGATCAGTTTTTGCGAGACAGCACCAACCATCGCAATGATGAATACGGTGGCTCCATTAAAAATCGTGTGCGCTTTTTACTTGAGGTGACTGAGGCCGTGGTACAGATATGGGGTAACGAGCGGGTTGGCTTGCGTTTATCCCCCCTCAACCCTTTTAACGATATAAAAGACAGTGATCCTCAAGCGACATTTCATTATGCCGTCAACGCACTCAACCCATTTAGCTTGGCCTACCTTCATGTCACAGAAATGGGGGCGGAAAACCCAGGGCTGGCTGGCCCAATTTTTAACGTAAAAGAGTTACGCGATATTTGGCAGGGCGTTTATATCACCAACGGTGGGTATGATAAAACCAAAGCGAACGCGGCTCTGGAGAAAAACGAAGCGGATGCAGTGGCATTCGGAGTGTATTATCTAGCGAACCCCGACTTGGTAAGCCGTTTTCAGCAAGGCGCCAAACTGAATATCCCGAACGAAGAAACATTTTATGCGGGTGAAGAAAAAGGCTATACCGACTACCCAACGCTGTCGTCCCGTTAGCGTTTCTTGCTCAGCAACCTGTCCAGTGCATTGGCAAAACCCGCCTATCCCTTTTCAACAGAGGAGGCGGGGCGCCAGTCACTTGCCCACTGCTGCGCATTTCTTCTATAAAATTACGCATGGTTAAGCGGGAATCTATATTGTCCGTCGTTAGCTCTTCACCACGAGGGCTAATCACTAACACCCTTTTTCTGGCATTCTCAATCCCTCATGCTTTCCACACCACAGGGATACAACGAAATATTCGTGGCAGCCGCGTAGAAACGATGGCAAAGACTAGGGGGCTGCCAATGACTAGCGACTAGTCAGTGGCGTTAAATATAACGGTGGGATTAGAGCTGAGCAGGATGCAGTGCGTTTTTTTGCCTCATATATTACGGCCTCAGTTAGAACACGATACAACCCAATAGTAGCGTCCTTTTCTTGCCTGTTAAGGCCTTGGCAGGCTATTGAAATTCTATTGACCTGCTCATCTACCGGGCTAAAACCAAGCGACAAGCCCCCTGATACAGGGGACATTTCAAGGGCCAGGCCCTACTCATTTACATGGCCAAACTCCATATTATTTTCCCTTGTGCCTAACGCTATAAAACGAACTTCAACAGTCTACTAGATATAGCTGCGCTATAGCGGGCGGTTGATATCTAATTTTTTGACTTGGGCCAGACACTAACTAGAATAAATTATCGGAATGGGGTCGCATTAGTGACTTTAGTTCGGCTGCTTATTGCCCTCTAGTAAATGAGTAGAGTCTTTCTCGTGTAGCGCTTTGAGCACGATGCTACAGAAAGTAAGTGCTTTCGGCGATGCTGTAGATTGTAAAGTTAATAGGATTTCAATAACCCGCAAGGAACGCAATAATGTGGAAAAAAACTTATACGGTATTATTAATATCGTTGTTGTTCAGTAAAACTTTGTTTGCTGACAATCTCTCCGTTTATAAAATAACAACACCGAAAGGCGCAGTGAGTGATCAGGATCTATCGGTACTCGCTAGTCTTGATCAATCAGGAAATGAGGATAACTGGTCAACATACATTGAGGCTAAACCAAATCAAAAGAAGTTCGTTGGGGTTTTTTATTTCAAACAGGCGACAGCAAAGCAGTGGAAAGAAATCAGAATTGATGCGAACACTCTTGGGGAAGCAAAGAGCGTTCAGCGATGGCGTTTTCAGTTAAGAGATTTTGAACAGAGGAAGTGGATAACACTTGGGGATAATAGCGGCGCACTGGACTGGGTTTGGTTTAAGCAACGTTTCACTATTAAGTCAAATATCGCCAATTACATTAATGCCAATAATGACTTAAAGATAAGGTACGTATCTAACAACAATGTTGATGTCAGCAACATTGACCAACTCTCTCTTGCGCTAATAGAGAAAGGTACGAGTGATGGTGATGACAGTAGCAGTGATACAGATGGTGACACCACTAATGATAGCAATGACTCAAGCGGAGACAGTAGCAATGACACAGGTGCTGCCGATTGGTGGCAACCCTCACCGGCAGAAAACCTGACGTGGCAATGGCAAATAAATGGTGAACTTGATACTAGTCTTGATGTTGATATGTATGATGTTGATCTATTTGATACAAGCGCGGCAAGTATCGCTGAGCTCAAAGCTTCAGGTAAGACGGTTATATGTTACTTCAGCGCGGGCACCTACGAAGGATGGAGAGATGATTGGCAACAGTTCTTTTCTTTTATCTCAAATGAAGAATACAGCGGTGATAAACCACCTTTTGCCGCCAACATGGCTGATTGGGATGAGCGCTGGCTAGATATTCGACGTATTGATCTATTAGCGCCCATTATGCGATCCCGTATGGCCTTAGCCGTATCAAAAGGCTGTGATGGCGTTGAGCCGGATAATATGGATGCTTATACAAATAGCTCTGAAACGAAGCTTAATCTGACTTACTCCGACCAGCTTACTTATAATCGCTGGATAGCAGAACAGGCGCACTTAGTCGGGCTTTCGGTGGGCCTAAAAAATAACGTCGAGCAGCTAGAAGACTTAGTTGATCACTTTGACTGGGCCCTAAATGAGCAATGTTTCCAATATAATGAATGTGAAGGTTACAGCGTGTTCACCTCATCGGGCAAAGCTGTTTTCGGCGTCGAATACAAGGGGAGCGCGGGTGATTTTTGCGCTAAAGCGAATTCGATGGGATTATCCTGGTTAAAGAAGAGATTGGCCTTGGATTCTTGGCGAATTGGGTGTGAAGAATACTAAAAATTGTAAGATAACACGTGTAAAATTCAGGTTATCAGATCCCTCTGTGATCATAACCACTATAGTTCATCCGGCGCGGGAGAAAGTTTGTATCCCGTGCCGGATGAATCTATTTTATTCAATTCTGGCAATGTCTATAAGTATCTTGAGTTAATTGTCCAATATGTGACCTGGTTAATAACTACACGGAATAAGATTCACTATACTTATTAAATAGATTTATTAGCCATGTTCAAGTTACTGGGTTCGAGCGCCCGTTGATGCTAGAAGCTTCAAGGGTTGCGGGGTTTATCAAACCAAGACCGCATATGCTGAATAAAGGTTTACCCCTTATACAGCAATCCCCCCAAGAAAAAATCTAGAGCAATTGCTTGATAACGTCACTTGAAAATCCCTGCGCATGATATATGCATTTATCGAGGCACCCATGAACATTTTTGCTACATTAATCACATTGGTTTTTATCGCGCTTTCGATTTCTGATGAGCAAAGTAGCATTAGACCAAGTGCTGATACAGAAGGTACTGAGAAACAACTTACCGATGAGCCGAGTGCCGGAAAACAGGTAGATATAGAGCAAGGGGATATAGAACAGAATTATGCAGAACAGGGGACTTGGTATCGCCCTTCTCCACTCATCAGATGGCACATTCAGTTAAGTGGTTCAGTAAACACGTCTCACGATGCTGAACTATATGACATTGACCTGTTCGACTCACCAACCACCTTAATTCAAGAGCTTCAAGAGTCGGGCATTAAAGTTATTTGCTATTTTTCTGCAGGATCCTATGAGGAGTGGCGTTCCGATGCTAGCTCGTTCAAGGCGAATGATTTGGGGAATACGCTGGATGGCTGGCCAGGGGAGAGATGGCTAGACATTCGATCTGAAAATGTACGCTCAATTATGAAAAGACGCCTTGATCTGGCCAAATCGAAGGGTTGTGATGGCGTCGACCCAGATAATATGGATGGTTATACGAATAATCCGGGAATGAACCTTACGGCAAAAGATCAGCTTGATTACAATCGCTTTATCGCTAATGAAGCCCACGCAAGAATGCTTGCAGTGGGGCTTAAAAATGATGTTGATCAAATCAATGAGCTTGTTACGTATTTTGACTTCGCTGTGAATGAACAGTGTTTTGAATATTCTGAGTGTTCAACTATGGAGTCTTTTATTACTGCGAATAAGCCGGTATTCAATATTGAATACCAACAAAAATATGTAAATAGGCCATTAACACTAGAGGCGCTTTGCAGTGATTCGATCAACAAACAATTCAGCACCTTGGTATTACCCCTGGAACTGAATGATGAATTTCGTATTAGCTGCCAATAGATAGAGCCCTTCAAGGGACGCGAATATCTCGCCTAAAGCACCTAGAGCCTGCCCCATGCGCACAACGAGTGCCTTGGGTATTAGCAGCACACCTCTTTTTCGCGCCTTTATGCCCTCGGGGTGCAACTGAGGGTTTTAGCTTAAGTTGATGCGTTGTGCACGACAAATGTTTCATAGGGTAGCTCCTCGACATGCCCCGCAACTAAGATATAAGCCATAGAAAAGCTAATAATAGAGGCTACGGTATAACCCCAACCATACCACTCCATTCCCATCTGAAG
>Ga0209121_10005535_pt1 | contig 11413 bp, 11 predicted proteins | sample Cruoilmetagenom3_FD_187292 | JGI IMG/M metagenome (GOLD analysis project Ga0209121, IMG submission 187292) | Oil polluted marine microbial communities from Coal Oil Point, Santa Barbara, California, USA - Sample 3 (SPAdes) (version 2) | ecosystem: Environmental > Aquatic > Marine > Oil seeps ...
TTGGCTTAAAGGTTTCTTGACGATTTTACCACAATTTGAACATTCTTGGCTTGTGTTCTTCGGATTAACAAATTCAACTTTCTTACCAGCTTCTTCCGCTTTGTAGGATACAAAATTTGTTAATTTTGACCATGAGACATCACTTATGGATTTGGCTAAATGATGATTTTTCAACATATTTTTAACTTTTATATCCTCAAAAACGATCAGATCGAATGTATTAACCAATGACCGACTTATCTTATGGAGCAGGTCGGCTCTCTGATCTTTAACCTTTCTATGAGTTTTAGCCACTTCAAACCGCTTTTTACTTCGATTATTCGATCCTTTCCTAGATTTGCTTAACTTTCTTTGTTTCCTCTTTAGTTTATTTTCAGATTTAGACAAATATCTTGGATTATCTTCTGTCTCTCCGTTTGAAAGTGTTATTAGATGGCTTATACCCAAGTCTATGCCTATCGGGTTTGTTATCTCTTTGTCCTTATCTTCTGAAGGTTCTTCTACTTCTATTTCAACCGAAAAGCAAGCATACCAACAATCTAAATCCTTTTCAATCGTGCAAGTCTTAATATTCGCTGATTCAGGCATATCTCTATGCTTTTTGATGTTGACAGAACCAATCTTTGAGAGGATTAACTTTCCATCTTCACTAAACTCGAATCCACTTTGAGGATATGCAAAGGAACTATATCTTGATCTGGGTTTGTATCTCGGATAACCGGCTTTCTCTTTTCTTTTTATTTTTCTTGAAACCCTTCTAAAGAAGTTCTTGAAAGCTTTATCTACTCTTTTCAAAACATCCTGAAGAACTTGAGAATGGACTTCTTTTAGATCTTCGTCGAAGGTTTTAATCTCTTTTAACTGATTTGCTTGATCGTAATAACCGATAGATTTGTGAGCAATATCCCAAGCATCTCTTCTTTCGGTTAAACAATCATTATATAGAACTCTACACGTCTCTAACCACTCTTCCAAACAAGTCTTTTGTTCTCGGTTTGGATATATCCTATATTTGTATGTTCTTTTGATCTTCATTTGATCTCTAACCGATAGATTAATATATTTGTGAGTTTAAATACTTTTTGGTATGGCGTGAGTTCTTTCATTTGATCTCCTAACCAACGTCATACCGTTTTCATCCCCTTCCTCACAGAAGGGGTCTTCAGATGAACATAAATAGGAGTCTCATGTCTAAAAAAATCTATAATGGCTCGATGCTTCCCAGTTTGGTTGAAACAACATATGCGGTGACAAAGAGCTTTATGAAACACCCAAGCGACACATATGGTATTTTTAATGATTCTATTGGAGCGGTTCTTTTTGCTATAGACTATTTAAAATCAAACAAACGTGCATATAAGGATTTTGAGAGATATTTTAAAGAAATAGATTACCCAAAAATTCCAAAAAGATTTAAAACACTCCGACCAAGGAAAAAAATACCGAAAAACAATCCTTATTTAAAGAGTTCAAAACTCATTGAGAGAGACGCAGATATAATAGCAAGACTTTCAGATAGAATGTATGATAGGTCGTCAGATGACATTTTTACGTATGCTGAGAAGTCTTTTAGGTATGTTGCGGATAAAATAGAATATTTAACGGCCCCGTACCAAACCGCATACGGCACTTTGTACCATAAAAAAGGTGTTTGCTATGGTAAACTAAATTTATATGCTGCACTGTGCAGACGACAGGGGATACCTGTCCGTTTCAAAATAGTACCATATAAACTTACTCAGGGATTTGAGGATGTTTTCATTAATTTTGTCCCAGAACCTCTTTTAAAAAAGCATAGAGATTTAATAGAGTATATAATAAACATAAAAATACCCCATCATTTTATAGAAATAAGGCTTCCGGGAGTTAATAGGTGGATAAATGTTAATCCAATACAGCCATCAAAAATATATAGGGCAATTGGGATTGGTGTTCCTAGCATTGAGTCATTGATTTTAGAGGAAAAAAATAAAAGTAGCACAAAAAAGAAAAAACATGTAACCCCAGCGTATGCAACAGAAATCTACTCTTTGTTTGTAAAAACATCAGAGATTTTGGGGCGGTGCCGCCTTGGGGTTGAAGTGAATGAAAAAATAAGTGAGATGTACGATTCTTTGTAGCCAGCGTTTCGCCAACATCCAAAAGTTTATAAAGGTTAAGAATACACCACAAATTGATGCCGCAAATAGTTGTGAGCGATTGGGTGAAAGGCCAACTGGAAAAAATCAAAATAGATGAGGGGCACAAGTCTTTCGATTCTGTAATCCGCAGTCTAATTTTGAGGGAGAGAGATCAAATTGAAAAGACATCATAGTAGTGATAGTAAAGTTATTAATGTGAACAAGAGAATTTTAAATGAGATTTTATCAAAAAACGATCTTGTTCTTGTTGACTTTTGGTCTCCTGTGTGCATACCGTGCAGGGCAATTTCAACGCGGGTTAAAAGAATAAACGAAAATCTCCCTATAAAATGTGTCAAGGTCAATACTATGAAAAATTATAGGCTGGCGGTAAAATACGATGTTATCTCGTTGCCAACGTTAATTTTGTTCAAAAATAAAAAAGAAGTGAAAAGGATGTCTGGCATAAAAACATACGATTATATTAAAGATGAAATTGAAGAATTAGTAGAGGAGGTAGAAGAGGAAGATGAATGAAAAGAGAAGAAAAAGAAAAACAATATCCCCATCAAAGATAATTTTGTTTCCCTTGGTTTTGATTGAAGAGATAATAGAATCAGTGGTGACAAGAGTAGTTCTGCGGGTGATATCGTGACTCTACAAAAAAAACAAAAAACTGATGTTGTAGTTGTGGGGGCTGGTCCTGCAGGATCATCGGCGGCAAGAATATCTGCAAAGGCGGGATTGGATGTTGTCGTTTTAGAAAAACAGTCAGAGGTGGGAACGCATGTCCAATGTGGTGAGGGAGTCACGCGGTTTATAAATAAGATAGATAGAGAAATCAGGCTGAAAAAAGAACATATCTCTACTAGGATAAGTGATATGAAGGTTATATTGCCTATTGGAATGGCACTAGTGATGCAACGAAGGAGACCGAATGCGGATGGTTATATCATCAACAGAGATATATACGACCGTTATTTGGCCGAAAAAGCGGAGAAATATGGTGCAGAAATAAGAAGGAGTTCCCCGGTACTATCTCCAATAATAAAGAAGAAACAAGTTCGGGGTGTGGTAGTACACGATAAAAATAAGGGAGAAAAATACGAATTATATGGGAAGATTGTTGTTGCCGCAGACGGGGTATCTTCTATGATAGGTAAAAAGGCAGGACTTCCTGTAAAAATAAAGGAGAGTGATAAAAGTATATGCGCAGAATCACGTTTTACTGGTATAGAAGTGGATGATAATACAATAGAGGTATGGTTCCTTCCAGAGTGTGAAATGACCGGGTATGCGTGGGTATTTCCAAAAAGCAACAACGTGGCAAATATTGGTGTGGGTATTATGTCTCATACACTCCGCCAAAAACAACTTAGAGTACAGGATGTTTTAGACGACTTTGTCAAAAAGAGATTTTCTAAATATAAACCAAAACCTATTCTAAATATGAATGGTGTTGTGCCTCTGGGCGTGTGTAGTAAACTTGTAGCACCAGGAATTGCACTTACGGGAGATAGCGGCCGAATGGTTGTTCCCGTTAGCGGCGCCGGGACAGAAAACGCAATAAAATCAGGGATGATGCTGGGTAAAACGATATCAAACGGAGACTTTTCCTTGAAAAATCTAAAAAGATATGAAAAAGAATATATGTCAAAGATTGGAGACAAAATGCAGGTGTTATTATACGGCAGACGCGCGTTGGAGCTTATATACGATATTTCGCCCAACATGGTTTGGTTTGGTAGTGATGTAGTAAATGCCATACTTGATCTTCAACATGTGTTTATGGATTTGACCGGAGCAAGGGAAGAAAAGCCAACAATTTCAACAGGTGTTGGGCGTTTGATTGCAGATGCAGTAAAATTTTTAACTTGATAATCCAAGAAGTTCCCTTCTGTAATGGGGGGGTATTCTCGGCTAAAAGATAAAAATTAGTAAAAATGTGGGGGGTTTTTGAATGGAAATAGAAAACTTTGTGGATGAAGTAACAAAAAGGGCAAATTTAATGGTGGGCCAGTTTATTGGCAAAAAGAATTTTGCATACCAGAAGCTACTTGACGAGTCGGCAAAAATATTTAAGAGGCGGTGGGATGCAGCACTGGAGATATGCGGATTTATGGCAACAGGATCAAATTTGGAAGATGCTTATGGCGTTGCGGTGGCGTCTTGTTTGATAACGCAGGCGATGTTTGTGTTGGATGATGTTATAGATAAGACGGAGGAGCGGGAAGGAAGATCGGCCATTTGGGCAAAGTATGGTGTAAATGAAACACTGATTGCTACACATACGCTTGTAGATCTCTTTATGGAGCAGCTGGTTCGTGTTGGGTTAAATAGGGACGGGATTGCATCTGCGCTGGATCGTTTAGATATATTATTACGTGGAGAGCACAGGGACATAATAAGAAATAAGCGAAACGTCCTTACCGAAGAAGAGTACTGGAAACTATGCGCTGAAAAGGCGGGGGCGATAACAGAAACCCACACATCCCTTGCTGCCAAAGCAGCGCATGCTAGTCCAGAGAGAGAAAAGGCGGCTAGCAGATGTGGGGAACTAATAGGTATACTCTCTCAAGTGATTGATGACCTTTTAGATTTGGATGATGATATTTCAGAAGGAAAAACATCTTTGCCAATCATCGTGCTTGAGCGGCGTGGGGGGCGTGTCACGGAGGATAGGCTTTGGGAAGATCTCAAAGATCTTGGTGTTTTAGAATATATTAAAGGGAAGATAAGTTTGCTGGCGGAAGAGGGAGTAGATTTGACGTATAAACTTGAAGAAAACGAGTACACAGAGATGTTGAGGGATGTTTTTACACTATGGAATAAATTTTATTCTGTACTGCTGGAGAGAGATGATGCTGGAACGGCGATACGGGCACTTGGAGAAGAGGGGATAGAGAAGTCGTTTGAATTGATGTTCATAAAAACAAAACCCAAGATGGGAAAAGACGAGGTCAACAAGATAATTGATGAGGTGGTTAAAAACTTCTCGGAGGAATCGCAACGAGCAAGGTAAATAATTACATATCGAAGAAGGAAACATGGAATCCTGTGGAGACGGCGTTGTACTCAGTAGACGATATATATAATGTATCGAAAGATAAAGCTGAGAAAATGCGATTTGAGGCGATAAAGCATTCGTTTACACACCACTACACAGAATCACCATTTTACGGTGATTATTGCAGGGATAATAATGTCTCCCCCGAAGACATTAAAACCACAGAAGATTTTAAAAAGATACCGTTAATCACGGACAGATTCTTCAAGGACTACCCGGAGCCAAACGAGAACCCTAAACGTTTTTTGCGCTGGCTTAAGGCTATAACTCCTTTGGTGCCGAATGTGGGCCACATACCGGCAAACATTGATGATATAGTTTCTACCCTCCATAAAAAAGGATTTAGCCCTCTATTCAGCTCAGGATCGACCGGTACAATGAGTTTTGTGCCGTACGATGAAACAACATTAGATAGAAAGAAATACCAGCTTATAAAGGCACTTTACTCATCCGGCATGATTGGTGGTGAGGGCGGGCATAACCCACATAGTCTTGTCATTCCAACTTTTGTACCAAACCCATATAAGTCGTGCATGGGGGGTATAAAGATGCTGGAATCACTGGAGGACATATCGGATGAAGTGTGGTGGGCGTCAGATCGTGTTATAACGCCTTCATTTTTAAAAGAGATAGTGGGTACAGGAGAGTCCAAATATTCTATTTCTAGGAATGCGGGCAAAAGTGAAAATGAAAATGAAAAAAATCAGCAAGCGGAATATATGGGGAGAATCATAAATAGATTAGTAGATATAGATCGTACAAAGGAAAAAGATGTGATTATTGGCTCTACGCCCGGCCCGATATATGGTATGTTGCGAGCAATGGAGAAAGAAGGAATATCAGTCGATCTGCACGACATTGGGTGGGTTATCTTCTCTGGAGGGTGGGAAAATATCTCCCAAATAGAACCGAAAAAGAAGGTAAAGAAAGTTTTGAATATACCACCCGCGAGATGCATAGGGATATATGCGATGACTGAAATTAGCAGTGTGATGCCTTCTTGCACGGACGAGGATTCATTCTATTATCACGTTCCTTACTTCACACAGGCATTTGTCAGAAGCGATGATGGGGACTTGTCAGAGTATGGCAGAGGGAGATTAACATTTCTTGACCCCATGCCAACAAGTTATCCTGCTTTTTTGGCAATAGGTGACGAAGGAGAAATACTTCCCAAATGTCCTTTATGCAAAAGAGAAGGGCAAGTGATAACTAAGGTAAGGAGGAAAGAAGGAGAAGATGCTAAAGGATGCAGGGTTGCGCTAGACAGGATTGCCGATTTTTGATATTGAAGTGGTAGAGTGGAAATGGAGAAAACATGAGGATGAATGGTGAGGAGTAATGTAATATGGTTAAACACAAGCACAAAAACATCGGACAAGCAGAACTTCTAAGGTCATTAATTCCAGAAGTGACTCCCATCTTTACGAAGATGCTGCCTAAAAACCCAGGGTTATTTATTAGAGTAACTAAAAATGTTATTGACAACATTGCGGCAGAGGGAGTCAGAAAAGCCCTTTCATTTGACTTTAACCATTTCATAGGTGATGTGTACAGTTTGTACGACAGAAGTATATCAACGTCAACATCAACAGAAAAACCCATTCCTCAAAAAGAATATTTACAACCAACTTTTTGTTGCGAATCTAACAATCCTAAAATCATTGCGCTGTCAAATAGCCTTGGTGCGTATGAAGATGAAAAAGACAAAACAGCGTATGCCGACGCATGCTTTGAATGGGTAAAACGGAATATAAGATTTAGAACGACAACACTTATACGAGGGGCAAAAGATGCGTTGGATAGTGGGGAAGGGATGTGCTCTGACAAACAAGGTCTATTTATGGCGCTCTGTAGAGCTGGTGGAATACCAGCAAGATACAGATCCTACCCATTAGGATTCAAAGATGAGACACGTGTCGGATGGATAGATGTGGGAGGGGGGGTATTGAAGGAATCTTATGACATACTCCAGCATTTTATGGGACACACGTGCGCTGAAATTTACATTGATAAACGGTGGATAGTTGCCGATCCGACATTCCCACCAAAATATGAGGCCGGGCTGGGGATACCAATATCTCGTTTAGGCGAGGATATTTCGGCATGGGCATATGAAGCGGGAGACGCTGTTCGTTTTGCTGAGATTCCGCAATGGTTCTACTTAATGTTGAAATTTTTCGATCTGGCGACTCCCGACGTCATGGATAGGATAAACCGCCAAATTGTGAAAGATGAAAGAAAAGGAGAGAAGATATTAAAAAAAATGGGTGGAGAAGAAGAATACGACAAAAAGATTCGGATGAAATATGAATATCTCGGTCCAAAAATTGAGGTTTGAGTGGGTGGATTTGAAAGGATCATTAACGATGACGGATTTCGTAGAACGGAATAGTGGGAATAAAAAGTTATTTATATACCCGCCACCAATATATGAGCAATGATTAAAAAGCACACAAGAAAACATGTAAACAGCATTAGAAGAACGTCAAGAATTTATCTTAGAGATGCTAATAGGTCTAAAGTCGAAGAGTTGAAAAACTTTCTTAACCTATATCAAAACGTAGTTAATTATTACATTGTGAGATTCTGGTCTCCAGAAGATATAGATGAAAACCTTGCAACTAAAGAGATCACCAAATCAGCACAAGAAAGATTTGAGATTACTGCAAGGCTAAGTCAATGTGCAGCTAAACAGGCAAAAGAAATAGTTAGATCTCAAAACGAGAAAAGTAAAAGAAAGAGACGAATGCCAAGATTCAAAGAGAAAACTGCAAATCTTGACGGTAGATTTGTAAAGATAGAACCCTTCAACGGTTCTTTTGATATGTGTTTAAAGTTTGGTTCTGGTGTTCCTAAAGTTATCATTCCTTTCAACTTAACAAAACATACCAACAAATTTATAGATGATGGGCGTGAGATGTCTAACTCGATACGATTAGGATATTCTCCTAAAAAAGACGGTCTCTTTGTTGATTTGATCTTCGAGAAAGAACGCCCCCCTGTAAAAGAAGAAGGAAAAGTTATTGGGATAGATCGAGGTTTTAACATCATGTTAGTCACATCGGATGGTCAGTTTATAGGAGAAGAGTTAAAAGAGACCATTAAAAGAGGAGGCAAAAGAAGAAAGAGTTGGCATCACTTTATTGAAACAGAAGCATATAGATATCTAAAAGGGCTAAACCTTGATAATATCAGACTTATCTCTTTAGAAAATCTAAAGAATGTAAAAAGAGGTAAGCGAGGAAAGTTTTCTCGTAAAATGAATAGGCTTCTATCTTTTTGGATTTACTCCAAGGTCGGCGAACGGTTAAAGCAGATTTGCGAGGAGAAGGGGATATGCATAAGTCTCAAAAACCCCTGGAAGACATCGCAGAGATGCGCCGTTTGTGGCAATATAGATAGAAGAAATCGTAGAGGTGAGAGGTTTTTGTGTTTGAGCTGTGGGCATGAAGCAAATGCAGACTACAATGCGTCCAAGAACTTGGAAGCTCTGGGATTGGCGGGAGTTTATAGTCTCCGTTCACTACCAACTTTATCTACTGTAGAATATTTTTCTATATGATGAGGAACTATGCCCCATAAAATGCTGGAGTATCTCGGCCCAAAAATTGAGGTTTAAATGGAGAAAACCGACATATTAGTCGTTGGAGCAGGTCCAGCTGGGTTGACCGCCGCCAAAATATTAGGAGAAGCCGGGAAGGACGTTCTGGTAATTGATAAACTGCCAAAGAACAAAATAGGCGATAAAATCTGTACTGGTGCATTGTCAAAAAAATCTCTCGGCGTGGTCGCTTCTTTATATCCCCCAATACCAGACGATATTTATGATCTCTATCCAGGGGAGTGGAATGCGTATGTCGACGTTGTTGGTAAGCGGATATATTTAGGCAGCGGTTTTGGCACGGCAATGATAGACAGAGTGAAGTTTGGGCAGTGGCAACTCAAAATAGCTGAAGAATCTGGAGCGAACATGCAATTCCAGGGAAAAGCTGTTGCTAAAAAAATAGATTTGCAGAAGAATATTCTAACGCTTAGTAACGGTGATGAAATAAAATACAAAATTGTTGTGGGTGCAGACGGGGCGTTCTCCACTGTGAGAAGAACACTTGGATTACCGAATAGTGGTTTAATCGCATCCTCCTATAAGGTGCCAGTTAAAACAAAAACCATGTATTGGTTTATCGATTTTAAGAAGTATGGGTTTTCTGTCCCGTTCATTTTTCCGCACGGCACACACGCCTATGCTGGGATGTGGATGTATTCGCAGACACCCGTTTCTATTGAAATGGCTCAACAAAGGTTTAATAAAACATGTAAAAGAAAGTTTGGATTTGATTTTTTGAGATCGGGCAGTAGCAGAGACGGAAAGAGAGGTTTGTGGCTGATAAACTCAAATTATAACGGATTCAAGTTCGGCAACATTTATCTCATCGGGGATACGATGGGCGCTGCAGAGACAAATTATGGTGAAGGAATTTTCTGGGCACTTCGAAGTGGAGAGCTAATTTCAAAGATGATATGTGGCGAAGACGTAGAAGCTGAGTGGAACTGGTTTATGCGCCAAAAAATGAAACACGATGCGATAAAACCTCTGCTAACAATCTATGAAAATCCTCTTATAAAACTTGGAGCGACGGCGTCCGCGCCTCTTGTTAATTTGGCACTTCGGTCTGGCTTTGCAAACCAATTTGCGATAAATATTTTAAAGGAGATATTCCTTGAAGGATTTGTTTACCGGTGATTTTCACTGTTTGGTTTTCCCACGGGAAGTGTTTGCGGGTTTGCGTCATCGATAGCATTTTTGACGTCTGGTAGTTGCCTAGTTTGATTTCTTTTTTTCTTTTTTCTTTTTTTGCGAAAAAAAGCACAAATATTTAAATATAATGGCAAACTTACTTATAAACTAACATGCCACTTATAACTACAATATGTGCAGGGAGTTGTATATGTACGATTTGCTGTGCTACCGCAGTCATTCTTATCTCTCTATGTTGCATTCCTCCACCAATATCATGTTTGGCCGTGGCTTGTTGTATTCTCCCAGCATTAATTTGTTTCATAACAATTTTATGTAGTTCATATCTCATACTTCTTAATATCGCTTTAGCATGCTGTTTTGCCCTCCTCCTTCTCTGTGTTATGTTGCCTATCATTAGCTTGTTGGCTTATATATTTTCTATTTTTACCCTATGGTGCATGGCGTCATTTTTGATTCTTTTATTCCCTTGCGTTGCATGCATCTCGTTAATATGTCCATTAATATGGTGTATATACTGCCCTATAATTCCGATGATGATATGCCCCTTTGGGTGTATATGCCACTGTTTATGTGTCCTTATTTATGCTCTGTTCTGCCTTTGTTTCATATTACACCTGATTGCTTCATGGTCATTCTTCACAATTTGCGTCGCAGACTATGTTATATTTATTAATGGTGGTGTAGCGGCTTTTTTAACATTCATTCCTGTGGCAGGAATAGGTGGATGTTGTCTGTCTATCTGTCTTCTGCCATTAATTGTATGCTGCGGATCTAACTTCTGGATAGGTTATAGTATAGCCGGTATAGTTGGACTTATAGTTGGTATTCTTGCTGCTATTATCGTAGGGGTAATCACATGGGGGCTATTCGTTCTCTGGATTATCTTTGCAATTGTTGAGGGTTTTCTCATTTTTGGCCCATGTATGGCAGTATTCACCCTCATCTTACTTATCATATTTTTGCCCCCGGCGATTATCTTTACTATATGTCTTCTGATCGCTTTGATGTGCTTTGCAACTATATTCTGTCCGATTCTGCCGTGTATCATGCCGTGCGTTGTGGTCATCGGCTGTACTTTATCAAGTTTGCTCTCTTTTGCTTGTGCAATTCTGGTATTTATTATATGTGCTGTTATAGGGACGGTTAGCGTTTTGTTTGCTTCTGGTCTGACTGTGGACACACTTGCTTTTGTCGGTGCCTTTTACGTGGTATTTTTAGTATTAATGCCAATTTTCCCACTTAATATATGTGTTGCGTTGTTTGTTTCAGTTGTAGTTGGCATAGTGGCATATATAATTAATATCATATTACATTGGATATCTGGTCTTGGAGTCGGCTTGATCATTCAAGAGATTGGCATGCTGCTATTCCAAGCAATCCCTTGTACAATTATTACTTTGTTTGATGTATTTATTATTACATTTATTGGGTCACTATTTGTCTTCCTGGTGATCTCTTCACCGT
>Ga0209121_10005536_pt1 | contig 11413 bp, 9 predicted proteins | sample Cruoilmetagenom3_FD_187292 | JGI IMG/M metagenome (GOLD analysis project Ga0209121, IMG submission 187292) | Oil polluted marine microbial communities from Coal Oil Point, Santa Barbara, California, USA - Sample 3 (SPAdes) (version 2) | ecosystem: Environmental > Aquatic > Marine > Oil seeps ...
CATCAGGAAAGGCCTCTCCGCCAATTACGAGGCCCTTGAGACGCTGGACGACATGGGTTTTTCGCCGCTGGCGGCTTTAGGCAGTCCCGGCTACGCCGTCATTTGGGCCTTGCCACTGCTCGGGCTCGTATCGAGCTTCATGGCTAAAATATTCTCACACACAAGCCCTGAAAAAACAGCAGCCAGACGGCGCCGGCAGGCCTGCGGAAAAGCTCTCGGGCAATTGAAGAATTTATGTGTCGAGGGCGTCCCGACCTCGAATCGCTGGCAGGATGCCCGCGACACAATGCAGCAAAACGAGATGCTCGTGTCGATTATGAAACAGTATATCGGCGACCGCTTTAACAAAACCGCCGGCTCGCTGACACCCGATGACTGTTACGATGCGATTATGGTCGCAACGGAAGATTCCCAAAGTGCCGTTAAATACAAAGAAATAATTGACGGCTTCGAGGCGGGCCGCTACGCGCCTGTGGAAATTAAAATCGACACCGACAAGATTAAGCAGGTAAGCGAGCTTGTTCGCAGTATCGAAAAGGGCACCCATTTTGCTAAAAGATTGCAAAATGGGAACCCAAAGAATTGTAGAAGATGACTAACAAGAAATTTTCTTCAACATTGATTGGTTTGCTCGTGGTTTGCCTGGCCGCTCCGGTACGGAGCGACCTGCCAAAAGAACAGGTCTATTCGCTTTTCAACCAGGCAAACTGGTTCTTCAGAGAAGCAAACACGGCAACTAACGACCCGGACCAGGCCCAAAAGCTCTACGAAAAAGCGATACTGAATTACGAAAAAATAATCAGTGACGGCCGGATAAAAAACTCGAAACTCTTTTACAACCTCGGCAACGCTTATTTCCTCAAAGAAGACATCGGCAGAGCGATTCTGAATTATCGCCGGGCTGAAAGGCTCGACAAAGCCGATACGAACATTCAAAAAAACCTCGCCTTCGCACGCAGCAGGAGAATCGACACGGTAGAAGTCAAAACCGAAGAGCGAATCCTTGAGACCCTGTTTTTCTGGCACTATGATTTTTCCATTAAGACAAAATTCCTTGTCACATGCCTCTGCTTCGGGATTGCCTGCATAAGCGTAACTGTGATGCTGTGGCGTGGCAGAACCGCTACCCTGGTCGCCACGGCAGCGATTTGCGGCCTTTTGACGGCGAGTTTTCTTGCATCTGTCATCGTAGAAACCCGATCCCGGGCTAATACAATCTGCGGTGTTATCACGGATCAACAGGTAGTTGCCCGCCAGGGCGACGGCCCGAATTATCCGGAAAGCTTCAAGGACCCGCTGCACGCCGGAACCGAATTCGATCTGCTCGAACGCCGGAGCGGCTGGTTCCACTTAAGGCTCTCCGACGACAGTGACGGCTGGATCCCCGACAACGCCGCGGACTTGATTTGATGCCACAGGCGAAAATGCCATTCAGACCCCCGGCAGGGGAAAAGAATCTTGTGTTTTTTTATGTGCTTTCGTAAACTCTTCAGATGGCTGATTCGTTCAAAGAAAGGAAATTCTTATGCCGGCAAACGTGACACACATGCTCATCGCGCACAAGGCGCTTCAAACGCTAAAGGCAAAAGGGATTGACGAATATAAACAATTCGCAGAAAAACTTGACGACTCTTCCAGGAGCAAGAATTATAAGGCTTATGTGAATCTCGGAAGCCTCGGACCGGACCTCTATTACTATGACAGGCTATCCAGCTCCATCAAAGACATGCTGAAAGAAGGTTTCGTCCAGGCCAAGGGAGTCACTCCGTGGTCGTACCATTTGCACTCGTACAAGCCCAACGAGTTTCCTTTGAAGCTGGTCGAGATTATTTTCAGCGATGTGATAAGAGAAAACGGCCAGGTTAATCTGTATGACGATGATATGAGGAAACTTGCCTATATTGCGGGGCATCTGACACACATCGCCGCCGACCAGATCATCCACCCCGTCGTCAACAGCGTCGCCGGGCCTTACTACCGCGAGGGCCGGAATCGCAAAAAACACCGTGAGTGCGAGGTTTTTCAGGATTATTTCCTGTACGAGGAGGTCTATCGCCTGGAGGAAAAGAGCGGCACGAAATACAACTTTTTCAAGCAGGATTTCCGAAGCTGGACGGACTGCGTCCGGGGAATCACCACAAGAAACACCGAAGAATGGTTCCGTTACTTTTTGCAGCGGGGATTTGTGGAAACCTACAGTTCATGCCCATCCGAGCAGGGAATCGAGAACTCCGTCGATAACCTGCTGCTGACACTGCGGGCATGCCGGCAAATGGGACCATATAAAAAGGCGGACAAAGAATATCGCAAGGACAAAGAGAATTCCAAGATGTATCGGGAATATATAAAGGAAATAGGCTACATCAAGTATTACCGGCTGGCGGTGGAATTGGCGGTCATTTATCTTATCGCATTGTACGAGGTATATTTTGTACTCAAAAAGGGAAAAGATTTTACCGACCGGCATAAAAAACGGTTTCTTAGCATCGTAAGTGATGCAGATTTATCCTGCCCCCTGAAGCAGAAGATATTCGAGAAAGCATGTGCCGCACTGCGAAACAAATCTAACATGACGGCGGGAATCAAAACGCACTCCTCCAGCCTATTGACAAAAACGAAATTCGTCACTTCGACACGCATTTTCAAAGCTAAAAGTGACAGAGAACTATTAAAAGCGTAACATGGATGGTTCAGCTATACAGACAAATATAGATTACACTATGAAAACGCAGCACTGTAGGATATAATTAATTGATGGATATATCTATCGTTATACCGGCATTTGAGGAAAGCAAAAAGGTCGCTCGTGATGTAACCGAGGCGGCTGGTTTTTTAGAAGCCCACCAATTTGCCGGCCAGATCATCGTCGTCGACGACGGCAGCAAGGACAATACCGCCGAAGTTGCAGAAAATGTCCAAGTCTCAACCAATACAAAACTTCAAGTAATCCGCTACGAAACACACCGGGGCAAAGGCTACGCCGTCCGCACGGGTATAAAGCATTCAAGCGGCCAATATGTGATGTTCGCCGACAGCGGCTCGTGCGTGCCATACGAAGATACGCTGCGGGGGCTTGAGCTGCTGAAAAGCGATGCGTGCGATATAGCGCACGGCTCGAGGAAAATGCGGGAATGTCATATTGAAAGAACGCAGAGCCTGTACCGCCGCATCTGCTCGAGGATATTCCACTGGTTCGTCATCCACGATATGAAAATCCCCGCCGAGTTCACCGACACTCAATGCGGCTTTAAGATGTACAAAGGCGACGTCGCTCGGCACCTGTACGGCGAGGCCATCACCGACGGATTCTCATTCGATATAGAAATCATCATGCGGGCACAAAAAGAAGGCTACCGTATCAGGGAATTTCCCATCGACTGGACCTGCGACCGTGACAGCCGGCTGTCGCCGACACGCAGCTCCTGGCACGTCCTCTCCGAACTGCTCAAAATCAGGCGAACGTTGAGAGATTGACTATTGTCTATTGACTATTGACTATTGACTAATGAAAGGCAAGCTCGATGCTCGTCGAGAATCAAGAGTCCGGAATCAAAAATCGAGAATCGAATCCCACGGCCCGAAACGCAGAATCTTCTCTTGGTCAGTGCTCTTGTCCGGCCATTCAAGGATAATCATCGCCAGGTAGTTCGGATGCGATGAACAATACCTCTCGATTTCATCGGGGCTCATAATCATAAATGCCGTCGAGAGGGCGTCACCGGTTGCAGCGTCGGGAGCCGAAGACCAGGCGGCAAGCCTGCCCTCGACGGCTCGGGCAGTGCGCGGATCAATTATGTGTCCGCCCTTCTGCACCCCGGAGCCGCTCAGGGCTGCCTTTTGTAAAAACGGGCGGGCCAGTATCTCTTTTTTCCCGGCCGGATTAGTCATGGTCAGAGGCCAGCCCTTTTGTGACGAGGCCATCCTGGCCTCGTGTTTCGCGGGATGTGTCGAGGGCGTCCCGCCCTCGAATCGCGGGCAGGATGCCCGCGACACAGGAGCATCAAGGGCCAGAACCGAGCTGTAACCGCCGGAAATCAGAGCGACATCGATACTCCATTCCCGCAGAAGCTCTGCCACACGGTCGACAGCGTAGCCCTTGCCGATGCCGCCGAGATCTACCTGAACGGGATTGGCTGACAACTCAACAGTATGTTCAGCCTCGTTTAGTTGCAGGAGATTCGTGCCGGTATGCAATCGGGCAAGATCTATCTGGCCCGGCGAAGGATTGCGCGGTGTACCGTCATCGTTACGCCAGCATTTCAACAGAGTGCCGATTGTGATATCGAATGCTCCATTGGTCTGCCCGTAAATTCGCTCGGCAACCTTCAGGCACTCAAATGTATCCAGACCAAGCTGCAAAGGTTGATTGGCAGGCAGACTGTTTATTCGGGCGACATCACTGTTTTCTAAGAACCGGCTCAACTCGCATTCGAGTCGATCCACCTCATCGAAAGCCGCTACCGCAGCCTGACTGGCATAACGCTCATCCTCGTGCACAATGATGACCTCGAAGGTGGTCGCCATCGCCTCGTGCGAAAAACGCTTCATCCCGTCAATCGAGCTGCAATTGCTGTTGACAAAGCAAGTTTCCTGGAGCGGTTCGGTCATTTCATGCTTTCTATCGCTCCCATTTTGCGATCTGTTTGCAAAATGGAGTCCTCTATCGATGCCTGTGCCTGCTGCTGATAGAAGTAGTTCCACACATCCGTTCTTACGAAGCCAAGTAATTTTATCTTCGGTCGCAGCCACATATAGTAAGGCTTATCAAATAAAAACAAGTACATTTGGCGCTCTTCGAGCGGTGTCAAATTATAAAGCTTGTTCGTCAGTGAAGCCTCGACCTCGGGCAATGCAATTATCAGCGGCGCAGAAGGTGTATTTACATCCACCTGGTCCCACCAACCGATAATTCCTGGCCCGAATCGCCGGAAGTACCAGGGCAGCGGCCAATAGTCTTTGCCGGGGCAGATCACCTGAATGTGCATCTTCACCTTGTCCGGGTTTTCCTGATTCATCTTTTCCATTGCCCGGGCCATTTCTTCGACACGCTGCACAACGGTAAAGACTTCCGTCGTCGGGTGAGCATAAACATACGGATTTCGACTATCGGCATAATACCTGTAACTGCACCGATAAGCCTGCCATGTCAGGTGGGCGGAGGCGTCGAATAACAAACAGAGAATAATCAAACGCGGCAAAACATTGGGCAGCAGCTTTACCAGAACTACCGCCCCGACGCCGGCCAGCAGAATCATGCCGTGCAGGAATCCCAAAACGCACCAGGGCGTTTTATACGGGATCGCGGAATAAATGACGGTCAAAATTAGCGTGTAAAAAGCAATAAATCTGAGTAGTTGAATATTGACGGAGGCCGGCCCTTTTCTCAGCATCGCAGCGACGAAACCAACCGCGGCTAAAAAGACAATGGTCGCTTCGGTCCAGATAGGCCCGCCGCCGTACCGGGAATAAATAAGCATTTTGAGGTAGTAATGCCATGGGTGGTCATGCAGGTTGCTGCCCCCGGCGCGGTTGAAATAAGTCGCATACGTTCGAATCGAATCAAGAATGCCGCCGGGATTGGACAAAAAAGATGAAAAAAACAGGGCCGAGACAATTACACCGGCAGCAAAACCGGCGATAAGATGCGATGGTTTTACGCCTTTGACGGCATTTGCAAGAGAATTTCTCCGCCGATCGGTAACGACCGTTAGAAAAACCGCCAGAAACATCGAGCCAAAAGCGATGATGCACGTTTCCTTGGTAGCGTGCATAAATCCAAGGAATGCCCCCGTCAACAAAGCCCAGGCGATATTTTTATTCTGAGTATACCTATAGCCGGATACGATTGCGCCGAAAGTAAAACAGACCAGGAGCATTTCCTGAATATAATACCGGCTGTAAAAAACCATCGCCGCTGAGATGGCGGTCAATACTCCGGCGTAAAACGCGGCTGCCGTCCCCAGGCCGTCTATCATCAGCAAGAGCAACAGCACCAGGCACACTCCGAAAAAAACGGGTACGATGCGCAGGGTAAACTCGCCGACCTGCACCAGATTTTTGGCGCCGGTAAGTCCGGCAGGGATTAACGTCAGGTAATTAAGCGTCGGGCCATGATATTCGTCCGGGTCGTACTCATAGACGCCCTGCTCGAGCAAATCCCCGAACTTGATGGCATGAACCGCCTCGTCACCGTGCATCGGACGCTGCTGGAGCCGCGGCAAGCGCAGCGCGATCGCAACAATTGTCGCGGCCAGAATGAGGACGCAACCCTTTTTAGCCATGTCATTGTACCGGCTTGCCGTAAACCTCAACCTCGATATAATGGTTCAGGTCGTTGCTTGTATTGCCCTGGCTGTAGAGACGGACATAACGAGTCTTGATGCCCTGGGCAAGCACATCGATAAGTTTACCCTCGTTAGTTTCCATGTAGTGCATATCTTTGCCGACACCCTGTCCGGCGGAATTGTCACTGTCGTTGTTGAAGGCGGTCTTGACGTTGGAGATAAAATCAGCATCATCAGCAACCTGCACTACCGTATCAAAATAAACACGGGCCTGCTTATGATAATGCCACACCACAATGGCATAAACCTCGTGCATAGCTTCCAGGTCAATTGTAACGTTCTGGACAAACGGGCCTAACTCGACATAGCTGCCGTCGGCCGCTTCTTTATCACCATCGGTGATCATTTCGATCTCGCCGATGATCGGCTCTTCATCGCTGCTGGCAATGGGCTTGCCTAAGGCGACATTTTTTGTTCCCTCTGGAGCCAAAAACGGCGGACGTGCCTTGCCCAGCGGTTTTTCGAGATTAGGTACCTTCGTATCCGTCGGCGTGCCGACGAACATCGGCTTGGGCAGTTTAATATCAATCGGAACCATGCCTGCAGCAGCGGCCGCAACAGCCGGTGCTTCCGCTTCGACTGCAGCTACTACCTCAGCAACGGCCTCCTTAACAGGTTCGGCGGGTTTTTCAGGCTCTTGAGCCACCGGTTTAACCGTACTCGGAGCAGGAGTTGATGGAGGAGTTGCGCTAATAGACTGTTGGCTGGAGCCTTCAGCGACAGGTTCCTCCGGGGATTTCTTGCAGGAAGGGATAAGGCATAAAGACATCGCAAACAACACACAGACACAAATTTTCACAATTGTACCAAATTTTTTCGTCATCATTTCCTTTTACCTCAAAATTAGAAATTTTATACAATTAACAAAACGGCTTATCGTAATCAAACTAACCGATACCCACAAAATGGAACGGTAATGCTATCCTATTTGTATGACGTTGTCAAGCCGCTCAAAAGTATATTTTTTTTCTTTTCTTTGTGTGCCGCAGCGGATACCACCCCAAAAAACCCGCACACAAGTTCTTGTTAATAATACGCTTAGTTTCAAATCCGAATTTCTATAAAAACACAGCAGGAATCCGGTTTATTCCCGAATCCCTGCTGTATTAATCAATTTCTTCAAGCAGTGAGAATATTCACAAATTCTCTAAATATTACTTGCTCTTTTCTTCCTTTTCTTCGCCCTTGGCCTCTTCAGCAGGTGCTTTTTCTGGTGCTGCCTTGGCAGGTGCTTTCTCAGGCGCAGCTTCGGCCTGAGCAGGAGCGGCTGCCATCTCAACAACCGGCGGTTCATAGCCAGCTTTGGCAAGTACGTAGTACAGGACAAAACCAATCACAAAAGCAATAACCGGTGCCGGCGTGATGAAAGAAAACGATATGCCTGTGAGTTTCACAATCATTGGGTTCGGAAGTATAGCCACGACAAAACCAACAGCCCAGGCAATGTAACCCGCCCAGTTAATCCCCTTCCTGGGACCGGCCCACTTGCAACCGCTGAGCAAGTAGTCAGCGGCCATCGAACCGCAAATTGGACCAAAGGACGCTCCGATGATGTTGAAGACGCCACCCAAATTAAACGCCCAGCCCATCACGGCAATAATAAGTGAGACAATGGCCCCGATGATCACCATCACGGTCTTGCTCACTGTGGGGAACATCGTACCGATACTGTTACCGGCAATGAAAGTACAGAAGCATGCCGGGGCAAAACTGGCGATAGCAAATAGTGCAAACATCAGCTTGGCGCCGGCCTGCTGGCCGATGATCACATCGAACGAATAGCCCTGGAGCTCCGGGTTGGCCCCGTGGGCGCCGGCGGCGGCAATCAACGGCAGACCGCCAGCCACAACGATGGCCAGGCCGATGCCAACCAGACCACCAAGCTGAATGTCCTTCTTATCCCGATTGCCCATCCCGAAGTCCACACCGGCGGCGCCCGCGGTGGCAAAGAAGCCAACGACCATCGCGATCAGAGCCATAAACCCGAGCGTCGAATTGCCCGCTTCGCTCGGTGTGTAGCTGCCGGCGCTTCCCACATTGGCGAAGAAGACGTACAAGATCATAATCAACGGGACAATCGGAAGGAAAGTGGACACCTTGCCGACATACTGAATCCCTCGCAGCGCCACGAAGACCGCCAAGGCAGCCCAAATGATCGCCACGATCGTAAACGCCGCGCTGCCGGAAAAGTCCCCAGTCGCAGGATCCACGGCAGGTCCCTTGCCGAACGCCTGAAGAATGAAGTCCGTGGATACCGCGATATTCACACCGAACCAGCCGAACTGAAGCAATCCCATCAGCAAGCCCGGCATCAGAAATCCCCCCTTCGTCCCATAGGTCGATGCTCCAACCACATAGAGAGGATACCCTGTTTTCATGCCAAACAAACCCGGGACCAGGTAGAACAGGAAGTGGCAGATCAGGGCTGCAATGACCAGGGCGAGAAGACTAAGCCCAAGGCCAGTGTCGGGCAGGAAGCCGGCGATGCCCATGTAGAAGACAACCCACAAGAAGATGCCTGCGTAGGCCGGCGCCGTGCTCTTGTACCAAGGCGTCCTGTTCCCGGTCGGGTTCGGCTTGGCCATACTCAAGTAACTTGGCAGTGCTCCATTACTCATAATTTTTCTCCTTAATAAACTACCTCGAATATATATACCACCGGCACGCTACCGGAATTTCCTCAATAAATATAACAGTTGCGCTTCGAGTCAACCAGTTTTTTTGACGGGTTTATGTGAATTTTATCCGCGGCATAAAAGCAGCTAATCAGTCTGCGGGATTGGAATTCTCTTTCCGTCATTCATCGCCGACTCGTGGGCACAGACTCCCGCCATAGTCCAGTTTGCCGCCGTGCCCGCATCGACGGCGGATTTCCTTCCTTCAACAATCGCCCGAACAAACTCATGCGTCAGATGCGGATGAGAACCGCCGTGCCCGCTGCCCTGGATGAAAGATGTATGTTCATGTTCCTCATCATAGACGCCATGCCCCGTAAAGGGAGCGATTTCCTTCGGCAGCAGGTGCCCGTAATCGGGAATCTCTATTCTCTCGGCATCTTCATAGCCGGAATAGATAACCGGGCCTTCGCCGGCAATCTGCTCCCATTCGAACGACAATTCCGTGCCGTACACGTCGAAACTTTCCCTGTATTGCCTGATCGTATTAAACAGCGACCGGGTCACTTCGCAGGCAAGGTTGGAATCGGCGAGTTTGAGAAGAGCGGTTTCAGTGGCGAAAGGCGAATTATACTTCTTGATATAGTCTTCCTGAATCCGGCCCGAGCCGTGACAAACGACCGATTCGGCCCGCTTTTTCGCAAGGCACAACAGCGGACTTACGGCATGAGTTGCATAGTGCATCGGCGGAAAACCGTACCAGTATTCCGGCCAGCCCGGCAGGCCCATATTCTGCTGGTGTGAGCCGCGCAGGAACTGTATCGTGCCTAACTTGCCCGATTCGACCAGTTCTTTGGCGTAGAGAAATTCCCGGCTGTATACGGCTGTTTCCATCATCATATAAACTTTGCCGGATTTCTCCCGCGCCTCGGCAATTGCAAGACAATCCTCCACAGTAGTAGCCATCGGGACGGTGCAGCAAGTGTGCTTGCCCGCCTTCAGCGATTCCAGCGACATCCAGGCGTGATCGGCAATCGGCGAAACGACGTGGATTGCGTCCAGCTCGTCGATGCTCAAAAGGTCTTCGAACTTTGTGAAGCGCCTTTCGATACCGAACTGGTCGCCTATCTCGTTGAGGTGCTCTTCGTTCCGCTGGCAAATGGCGTAACACTCGGCATCGGGGTGTCTTTGATAAATGGGGATGAATTCGGCACCAAACCCAAGCCCAACAACAGCGACTTTTACCTTGGCCATCGGCTCTTTCTCCTTTCCGGCCCTTCTAAAAGAGCCCCTTTGTGCGTAATAATTCGCAATACATAAACCGATGCCTCGTCTCCGCTCCACCGTAAGGTGTCCTGTGGAGGTATGAAGGATTCTTTATTCTTCACCCTGAGCGGAGTCGAAGGGTGCATCTGTATATAGAACAGGCCACAAACGCAATATTTCGCGCCAGTGACCCCTACAAACATATGAAAGAACAGTGTATCTGGACGTTATTCGTTCGTTTTACATCGGATTATCAGGTAAAGATGCACGATTACCGCGATGGCAAATACCACTGCGGTATAACGGTGGATCTCTAAAAGAAGTTCCTGCCAATACGTGCCGGCAATGGGAAACATGCTCAAAACAATCGACAAGGCCAGCGGCAAAGCCAAAAAGATTATCAGCCAAAAAGATATCTTCTGCCCGAGGCCTATGCTTTCGGGAGCCGTTTCTTCGCCGGTACTTTTAACCAGGGTAACACGCTGAACAAAGCGCTGAAACCATGGCCAGTCACTACCAACCAAGCGGCTGTTCCTCGCCCATATCACGGCAAGAATCGCCAGGCAGATCGCGAAAACCGGCGCGAACGTGGCGTGAACCATGACCAGATAACCCGAAATGTGCTCGCCCAGGACAAGTGTCGGATAAAAACCGGTAAATGCCAGTACGACAAAACAAAGCAATGCCAGCAGATAAACCAGTTTCCTTAAAACGCCCGCCGGGCTCAGCTTCTGTTCAATGAAGAGCATGGTAAAAAGATGTATGAGTTTTTTCAGGGGATGCCGCCAGCATTCTTTGCAGGGAGAAATAATGCAATTCAGCAACAGAGCACCGATGGTAACTAAAAATGCGACTATCGAGATCGTCTGATACATATCACTCACATGTATTAAAGCAAAAGCTACTAATTTTCTCCGGCCAGCGTCTTCACAACGCAGCCCAGGGCCTTCAGTGCATACAACAGTAAAACAAAGGCCATAACCGCACATGAACCAAGAACAATCATCTTCATCCAGGTACGGAACACGAATGAGAAGGCAAACGCCCAGGCATAAAACGGCGAGATATCCTGGAACTCAACCATTTTCTTTGATTCCCGGGCTGCAACAACAGGAGTATCGACGTTAACATCCCCGAAGAAGAAAGGCGCCTTAGTCCCGTGACAATCCGTACAATAACGAATACCCA
>Ga0209121_10005537_pt1 | contig 11411 bp, 8 predicted proteins | sample Cruoilmetagenom3_FD_187292 | JGI IMG/M metagenome (GOLD analysis project Ga0209121, IMG submission 187292) | Oil polluted marine microbial communities from Coal Oil Point, Santa Barbara, California, USA - Sample 3 (SPAdes) (version 2) | ecosystem: Environmental > Aquatic > Marine > Oil seeps ...
CTTATCGTCACCAGTTGTACAGGCACGCCTACGCCAGTCGGGAACACCCCTTCAACCATAAATTTACCGACAAGGGATCCCACTCCAACAAAAAATTCTGTTATACCTGCAACCGAAACCCCGGTTGTGATCCCAACTGAAGACCCAATCGATCCTTTAATTGACAATCCTGAAGATTTGGAAGGGATTTCAGTCCGGTTTCTACATGCTTTGCCCGTATCGACCCGGGAGACCATAGAAGAAGTTGCACGTCAATTTTCGTTGACCAATCCCTGGGGGATTTGGGTCGAAGTGGAAGCTTTTGGGAGTGAGACGTTATTACTTGAAGCGCTTCAATCCGATTTGGACCAAGATGATTTGCCGGGATTGTTTGCCATACATCCCATAAATCTTGATAATTTAGAAAATGAGTATCCGACTGTCAATTTGTCAGCCTATTTAAAGGACGCCACTTGGGGCTTTACGCCTGAGGAGCAAGCCGATTTTTCGCCTATTTTCGTTGAGGCCTTTACACAAGATGACGAATTAACTGCCTTGCCAGTAACCCCAACTGCAACGGTGCTATTTTATAACAAGGCCTGGGGTGAAGCGCTAGGTTTTGCAGAAACGCCCACCAAGGAAGCGAGTTTCAAAGACATTAATTGTGCAGCCACCGACTTTAATTTAAATGATGAGTTGGTGAATAATGATGGTACGGGTGGTTGGTTGATCAATTTTGACCCGGTTGTTTTGTTGAGTTGGTATCACACCTATGGGGGAGATTGGCAAGATCTGCCACTACCAGCTTTTGATAATGAAACAGGAAGAAATGCCTTTGGCACCTTAAAATCGCTCTACGACCAGGGCTGCATTTGGATTGGACGCAGGTCAGAACCTTATTCCTATTTTGCTGACCGAATCGCTTTGATGTACGCTGGCACCCTCGAGCAAATCCCAATCCAAACAGGTTGGATGGAACTAGCGGAAAACGATGATCAATGGTCAGTTGTGGGATTTCCAGGCCCTGAAGGGCAGAACATGCTGTTGAACAGTCCTGGTTTGTTCATATCAGAGACCTCACGGGAAGAGCAATTGGCAGCCTGGTTGTTTGCTAAGCACTTATCCAGTCCTGACGTAGAAGCTGATCTGATTGAATCGTCATTTTCTATCCCGGTGCGAAAATCAACCATGAATTTATTAGCAGATTTTATTGGGGATTATCCGCAATGGGCTCAGGGGGTTGCCTTACTGGACAAAGCCAGTTTCATACCAAATTCTGATGATTGGGAGCTGGGTCAGTGGGTATTGCAGGATGCGGTCTATCAGATTTTGCTCAGGGAGGCTGATCAGTTGCCAGCTATTCTGGAAGAGCTCGATCGGATGATCGGGGAAGTGACGGGGGAATAACGGTGCCGAAAAAGATACCACAGGTCGTTATTTACACGGACGGTGCCTGCCTGGGCAACCCTGGGCCAGGGGGTTGGGCAGCAATCTTGAAATACGGCAGACATGAACGGGAACTCTCAGGGCATGAAAAGGATACCACCAATAACCGGATGGAACTGAGAGCTGCGTTGGAGGGATTGCGGGCTTTAACAGAATCGTGCCAGGTGACCCTTTACACTGATTCTACATATCTCAAAAGGGGAATTACAGAATGGCTGCCGAACTGGAAGCGACGAAATTGGCGCAGAAAAGGTGGGAAATTGGCCAATGTGGATCTATGGATGAAACTGGATGAGGAAATTACCCGGCATCAGATCCTTTGGCGATGGGTTAAAGGGCATGCAGGGCATGTGATGAACGAACGTGTCGATAAATTAGCTCGTAAGGCGATTTAGCGCGCACATCTGTCGGTAACCCAACAAAAAAATCCATGAAATGCATGGTTTTCTGACCTTTTGCAGAAAAAAAGGTCAACAATATGTGCCAGAACGCTCTTAGGATTGTCAAGGGCGTTGTTCAATGCTATCATACACAGTAATGATGCATATTTTGTAGCTGTGCAAAAGCAGGTGTATGGCATGTGATGGGTAATTTCTGAGAATATTTGAGACGGTTCCATGTTGAAGCAACTTAAGCCCAGGCGATTTTTCATTCAATTGCTGATCCTGTTTCTAATTTTTACATTTGGCACTGTGTTAGGGATTGGAATTCCAGCGACGCTGCTCGTCAACCGTCAAACAAAAACCCAATTGCGAGACTTGATGGATCAAAGCCGTCAAACGACGACCGCATTACTGGAAAATAAGGGCGTCCAACTACAAAATTTGGTATACTTGATCGCTGAACGGCCTACCTTGAACCAGTATCTCCAGCAAGGGCAGGAGGCTGCGGTGATTGAGCCTTACCTGGGGGATTTTTTGAAAAACGCAACTATCGACGTGATCCTGGTTTGTGATTCCGACACTTCATTAGCAATGGTGGGGGATGGTAAGGGCCAGGATATTTGTCAACCGGACCTGGCTGATGGATTGATAGAAGTTGATGGAGAACTTTTGTGGTTGACTTCAGCGCCATTAGATTCATTGGAATTTGCACACATCCGGATTTTCGTCGGTCAATCCATGTCATCCGTTTTTGAGGAATTCCAACCCCAAACGGGGCTGGATTACTTCTTATTTAATCAGGATGACCTTGTTGCCAGCAATATTGATGTAAATGGGGATTCTGATGCGCGTCAATTCAATGCGATCTTTGAGCCCTACGAAGAATTGACACTGGTTGCAGAAGATGGTCTCATGACACGCTATATGGCTGCGGGGATCCCATTTATGGAGGGGCAGGATTATCAACTGATTAGTTACCTGGACATTCAAGCTACTTCTGCATTCAACCATCAATTAATTCAAATTATCCTAATCACATTATTATTTGTCAGCGTGGGAGGTTCAGTGATCGCGGTGACCGTTGCGCGCCGGATCAGCGACCCCATCAACCATCTTGCTCAATCAGCGTCTTCCCTACAAAAGGGTGTGTTTGATGTCCCCATAACCAGGTCTTCAAACATTTTGGAAATCAATCAATTAAGCAATGCTCTTGACGATGCACGCATCAGTCTCAAGCATTCCCTTGATCAACTCAGAATGGAAAAAGCCTGGATTGAAAACCTGATGAATTCCATTGAGGAGGGTTTACTCACCATTGACGATCGTGGAAGGATCACTTATGCCAGTGATGCCATTGAAAAGTTGTTGAATTCTGATGCTGTAACTCTGTTAGGGCAGCCCCTCGATGAATTTTTCCTGACACCTGAAGATGAAGATCTCTTCAGCCACCAGATACCAACAGCCAATCAGACCCGTCAAATTTCAGTTGTTTTCAGTGATCACAAGGAGCTCCTTTCGGTGTCTGCATCGACGTTCATCCCACCTGAAGCTGGTAATGCCACGCGGGCGTTGCTGATTCGCAACGTGACGGATGAGGCGCGCATCCACCGGTTGTTAGGCGAATTTATGGCCAATATCACCCATGAATTTCGGACACCACTCGCAGCCCTTTTAGCTTCTGTTGAGTTGTTGGTTGATCAATTACCCAACTTGACCGAGAAGGAAATTGGGGAATTATTGCTTGCCTTGGATATTGGCATTGTCAACCTGCAAGCCTTGATTGACAATCTCATTGAAGCAGCCAGCATTGAGGCAGGTCGCTTCAAGGTCAACCCTCAAGCGATTGCTCTGGAGACAATCCTCTCAGATGCCATCAACACCATCCGTCCAATTGTTGAAAAACAAGGGTTACATATCATTCAACCCAAAAACAAACTTTCCTTCCAGGTGATGGCAGATCATCGCCGCACCAACCAGATCTTGATCAATCTTTTGTCAAACGCCATCAAGCACAGCCCAAAAGGTGGAAATGTTATTTTACGGGCATTCATTTTAGAAAAAACCATTATGGTTGAGGTTCAAGATGAGGGAAAGGGGATTCCACCGGGTGAAGAATCCTCTCTTTTCCGTCGGTTTTATGTCCCCAAGGGAATGGATGAAAGCTCACAATTAGGCCTGGGTCTTTCGGTTGTGAAGGCGATTGTCGAAGCACAGGGTGGTGAGGTGGGATGTAAGAACAGTCCAACAGGCGGAGCCATTTTTTGGTTTACACTACCAATGGTGATCGGAGGACTAATATGAAGGCTTTAATCGTCGATGATGATCAAACCCTTGCGGATTTACTGGCATTTACACTACGTAAGGCTGGATTTGAACCGCACCTGGCCCACAACGCCCCGAGTGCGATCGAAATATTTAATCAGGAGAACATGGATATCATCATCCTGGATGTGAATTTGCCTGGTGAGGTGGGCCTTCGCAGCGGCTTTGATGTTTGTCGAAGGATTCGGCAAACATCGGATGTGCCTATTATCCTCCTGACCGTTCGCGATGATGAGGATGATATTGTGCACGGCTTGAACCTGGGTGCAGACGACTATATTTTGAAACCATTCAGCCCTCGACAACTGGTGGCCCGTGTGCAATCCGTGCTGCGTCGATCCAAGGCAGTCACTGTTCAAAGTGACGCTCCTTATAATTATGAAAATGTCAGATTCGAACCCAGCACGCGTGTTTGTATCCGAGAGGGTCAGGAACCTATCACCCTAACGAAACTTGAGGCACGTTTATTGGCTTATTTGATGCTCAATCAAGGCCAGGTGCTCCTTGCAGAGAACATCATAGACCACGTCTGGGGATCTGGTGGGGGAAGTAAAGAGATGCTGCGGCAACTCGTCCGACGTTTACGCCTGAAAATTGAGCATGACCCAGGCGATCCGAAATACATCAAAAATCTGCCAGAGATGGGATACGGTTTCGGCATTTAACCATTAAAACTATTGAGCGGGGGAATTTAATACATAAATGTCACACGATTGTCATTTCCATATCACAGCCCTTATCACATTGATTTGTTAAGATATCTATAGATTGATCCAAGGTCAAGTGTATCGCGTGCGCCTTTTGTTAAGAATCCTTCGATCGAGGTCTGTATGTCAATTCGACTTGAAAACATCAGCAAATATTATGGTCACCAAGTTGTGGTTAATAACATTAATCTGGAGATCAAAGACGGGGAATTTTTTGTCTTACTTGGTGCCAGCGGCAGTGGAAAAACAACTGTGCTGAATATCATCGCGGGTTTGATCCCCCCTGACAAAGGTCATGTGTTTATTCATGACCGGGAAGTCACCCAGGTGCCAACACAAAAACGGAATATTGGCTTTGTGTTTCAACATTATGCATTATTTCAATACATGAGTGTGGCTGATAATATTGAGTTCGGCCTGCAAGTTCGCAAAGTGTCCCAGGCGGAACGGGCAAAGAAACGGGATCAATTATTGGAACTGGTTGGTTTGGTTGGGATGGGAAATCGCATGCCAAGCCAACTTTCAGGTGGGCAACAACAACGGGTGGCTTTAGCGCGAGCGTTGGCGCTGGAACCGGATGTACTGCTGCTTGATGAGCCTTTAGGTGCCCTTGATGCAAAAATTCGAGTGGAATTACGCCGTAGCCTGAGGCGAATTCAACAAACCTTGGGAGTCGCAGCGATTTTAGTTACCCATGATCAGGATGAAGCTTTCGACCTTGCAGACCGCATTGGGGTGATGAATTTTGGTCGATTGATTGAGGTCGGGACGCCTCAGGAGCTTTATCAATACCCAAAAACAGAATACGTAGCTTCTTTCCTGGGTTCAGCCAATTTACTATTAGGGCAAATCAAGAACCAGCACATCACCCTCGGTCAGCAAATCTTCCCAATGCCGAAAAACTATACGCTGATGAATTTGAATCGTCGGGCCCAGATCCTCTTCCGCCCGGAGGACGTTGCCCTGGCGGGATCCCCCAAGGATCTTGATTGCTTGCCCCTTGGGTCAGGAAAAATCATTGAAAAGGGTTTTAGTGGGGCGGTTGAACATCTAAGGGTTGAATTGCCCGCTATTCCCGGTGTTCGGGCCATCGCCCCAGCTGTTCCTTATGGCACGCCCAGTTTCTATTTAGACGTCAACCGGTCACCGGAGCAAAGCACCAACCTTCCGTTTAACCTTGGGGGGGAGGTCTCTGTTGGCATCCGTCGCTTACATGTCTTATCTCACCCAGGATTAAACTTTTTGATCCTCAGTGATGGCAGCTTGCGCAGTCAATCAGCGATTATTCTGGGGGGGTATTTGGGACGCATGTCCCATGCTCAGGTATTGTTGCTTGGCATTGGCGCTGACCAGGAGCGATTGGATCAGCACTTGATGGAAGCCAGAAAGCAACTTGGGTCTGGCATGGCTTCTTTGGAAGTGCAGTCTTCCCCCGAGCCATTTGTCGATGCCCTGGCGGAAGCGGTCGAAAGACACCCAGCAGACCTTGTGATCCTCGGATGGCGTCCGTCTGCGGGTTACGACATCCCAGAGCAAGCGATGAAATTTGGAGAGCATCACCTTCTATTGGCGGCCAAACCCCTTGCCCGACTGAGCAAAGCCTTGATCTGCCTGGCAAGTGGCGAGCCCGGGAAGGACAATGTCATTTTTGCGGGGCGTTTGCTACGCCACTTAGGGGCTGATGCCACTTTATTGACGGTCGTCCCTGGAACAACCCATTCGGAAATACCAACAAGTCGGATCGAGCGCTTTCTCCAGGGCGGTCAAAAAAGTTTGGCCCGATTTGGCGTTTCCTCTGAAATTCACATCCGAAAGGGTGAATTAATCCCCTCAATACAGGCAGAAATCGCTGATGGCGGCTATGATCTCATTGTATTGGGCGCACCTTTGCCAAACAGTCTGCAAGAATTCAGGTTTAAAGGTGTGATTGGATCCATCATTTCTTCAATCGAGGAGTGTTCATTTTTAATTATTAGATCGCAACAATATCAGAAATTGCAGACTCGGCAGTGGAGGTTGAAATGAAGAAACGACAAGTTTTATTGGGGCTCTTCCTTGTTCTGTTGATGTTGACTTCTTGCAATAACCAGGAAGAATCGGGCAATGAAGAAGAAGTTAAATTGATTTTGGGCGCCTATACGACACCTCGAGAAGCCTATAGACAGATCATTCCCCTTTTCCAAAATGAATGGTATGAAAAAACAGGTCAGCGCGTGGTTTTTGAAGAATCTTACCTGGGCTCAGGGGCGCAATCACGGGCTGTGGTCAATGGATTTGAGGCTGATGTGGTTGCTCTTTCACTTGAGGCGGATGTTAACCGGATACAAGAAGTAGGTCTGATTAGTCACGATTGGAAAGATGGTTCCTATGGAGGCATCGTTACGACATCGATCGTCTCGTTTGCCGTTCGCGAGGGTAATCCAAAAGGTATCGGTAATTGGGTTGATCTTACCCAGTCGGGATTAGAAATTTTGACCCCCAATCCAAATACCAGTGGTGGGGCGATGTGGAATATTTTAGGGCTCTATGGTGCAGCCTTGCGAGGCCAGGTTGATGGCGTGCCAGGCGATGATGCCGATGCTGCATTTGAGTTCCTGTGTGATGTTTTGGGTAATGTGAGTGTGATGGACAAAGCCGCTCGCGATAGCATATTAAATTTTGAAAAAGGGATCGGTGATTTGGCCATCACCTATGAAAACGAGGTCCTGGTGGGGCAACAAATCGGGCAAGCCTATGAATTGATCATCCCTACTTCCACTATCCTGATCCAAAACCCCCTTGCCATCGTGGATACCAGTGTCGATAAACATGGCACGCGGGAAGTCGCTGAAGCTTTTGTTAATTTTCTTTACTCGACTGAAGCCCAGGAGATTTATGCGCAGCACGGCTTACGGGTGGTCAATGCCGAAGTGGCTGCTGCCTATGAAGATCAATACCCACCGGTGGACGACCTCTTCACCGCGGATTATTTTGGGGGTTGGAACGCCATCATGACGGATATTTTCGGAGAAGAGGGGATCTATACCCGGGCGATATTACAAGTTCAAGGAGCAACGCAATAATGGAGATTTCCATTGGTCAAACGCAGGGAAAAGCGCGTTGGCCTGCGCTGATCATACGGGTCATCAGTATTCTGTACGTCCTGGTGATGATCTTTATCCCCCTGGTGGTGATCTTTCAGGATGGTTTTCGGCAGGGGATTTCAGAATTTTGGCATCAAATCACTCTGCCCATCGCTCGCCATGCCATTTTATTGACCTTATGGACATCGGCATTGATGACGGTCATCAACGCTGTGATGGGCGTGATCACCGCTTATGTGTTTGTCCGTTACGAGTTCCCGGGTAAACGGTTATTGAACGCCATTGTGGACCTACCATTGGCAATACCAACCCTGGTAACAGGGGTCATGCTGGTGATGTTGTATGGACCGCAAGAAACCCTGGGCAGGTTTCTTTCTGAGAAGATTGGTCTCAATATCATTTTTGCACCACCGGGGATCGTCATTTCCCTGTTGTTTATCTCATTTCCCTTTGTTGTCCGGGCGATCCAGCCTGTGTTACAGGATTTGGATTTAGAGCAAGAGCGCGCTGCCGCAACCCTTGGTGCAAAGCCCTGTGTGATCTTTCGGCGGATTGTGTTACCCGCCCTGATCGTCCCTGTCCTGAGCGGGTCATTATTGAGTTTTTCACGGGCGGTCGGGGAATTTGGCGCCGTGGTTATCGTCGCTGGCAATATACCCCTCAAAACCCAAACGGCAGCCGTGTATGTGTTGGGTGCGGTTGAGTCAGAAAACCAACTGGGTGCCAGTGCCATTTCGATCGTGCTGATTGCGATTTCGCTGCTTGTATTGATTATAGCAAATACCTTGCACAAACATTGGGGGGTACATCGATGAAGGCAACCAAGATAACCTGGAGTGCTTGGGGATTGATTGCGATTACCGTCCTCTATATGGGCTTCTTGATCATTGCGCCGGTTGCCACCCTGATTCAAGGGGCGTTTCAAAACGGCGTCAACGCCCTATGGCAAAGCTTGCAGGCACCTGCCCTACGTCAATCCCTTTGGCTGTCCCTTCAAATTGCCCTGTTGGTTGTCATCATCCAAGCCGTGTTTGGTTCTTTGATTGCCTGGGTTATTGTTCGGCAAAATTTTAAAGGGAAATGGATCCTGAATGGCATCCTCGATATCCCCTTTGCAATTTCGCCGGTTGTGGTGGGCTATATGCTGTTGTTATTATTTGGCCGGAATGGCTTGTTGAGTCCGGCGTTGGATCTATTCAATATCAGGGTGGCATTTGCCATCCCGGGTATGTTTTTAGCCACCTTATTTGTATGTCTGCCTTTTATGATCCGGGAGATGGTACCGGTCATCCAAAACCTTGATCGACAGCAAGAATTCGCGGCAGAGACCCTGGGCGCGACATCCTGGACCATTTTTAGCCGGATTATCTTTCCGCAGATAAAGAGTGCCCTCATCTATGGGATGACCTTAACCCTGGCACGCGCCCTGGGTGAATTTGGTGCTGTTCTGGTGATTGGCGGTGGCGTTCAAGGACGAACAGAAACCACAACCCTGTACATCTTTAGGGCATTAGAAGAGCGACGCACAACGGATGCCTATACTGCGTCAATACTCTTAGGGTCTTTTTCAGTGTTGATTGTGTTTTTGGCGGATTGGTTCAAACGATGGCAGACAAGGAAATCACAACAAAGTGTTGGTTGATGAATGCTGATAATACGTAAAGATGAGGTTTTTTGCGTGGAAAAGATGAAATTTTTTTTACAGAGGTAAGCATTTGAGATCTAGAGTAGTTGGGGACACTTTTTATAAATCCCCCTTCTGGGTTTTCAGAAGGGGGATATTGTTATTATTGTGTGATTGGGAAGCCGTTATCGACCCAGGCTTGAAAGCCTCCTAAAATAGGATTGGCTCTGGAAAACCCATTTTGGGACAAGATTAACGCCGCACGGGCGCTGGTTTCTTCGGCCGGTCAGGTGCAATATGAGATATACCAGGTATCGGGGTCCAATTCGTTTAGACGCCCTTCTAATTCATTTACAGGAATATTGATGGCACCTGTGGCATGCTGTGCAGCAAATGAGGATGCACTGCGTGTATCCAAAAGTACTGCACCTTCATTTTGGACAGCCTGGTAGGCTTCCTCTGCTGTCACGCGGGGGATTTCATCCTGGTTACTGTACTCACCCGGATTTCCAATTTCAGCTTTGCGTTGATTTTCCACCAGGATCATCGTAACAATGGAGACCACGATAACACCAACAAATAGAAGGACAGGGAGCAGTAGTGAATTTTTCTTTTTTCGCATAAAAATTTCCTTATGATTATTTTAATTCTCCAGGTGCGCTTGAGAAAAGCGGCGCAATCGGAGGCTGTTGGAGACGACAAAAATACTGCTGAAAGACATTGCCGCTGCAGCCAGCATTGGGTTGAGAAAACCAAAAGCAGCCGCAGGAATAAGAATGACATTGTAAAAGAATGCCCAGAATAAATTTTGTTTGATCGTTTTCAGGGTGCGGCGTGAAAGGGCAATTGCTTTTGGCACCCCACGCAAATCACCACTGATCAGTACCACGGGGGCTGATGCCATAGCGACATCGGTGCCAGTGCCAATGGCAATGCCGATATCCGCCTGGGCTAAGGCGGGTGCATCGTTGACCCCATCACCAACCATGGCCACGATATAATCAGCTTCCTGAAGCTGTTTAACCTGGGCAGCTTTCTCTCCGGGTAAAACATTGGCAATCACACGGTCAATGCCTGCTTCATGAGCAATGGCCTGCGCTGTCCGTTGATTATCGCCGGTGAGCATGACCACCTCAAGACCCATCTCATGGAGGGCTTTAACGGACTGGATAGACCCTTCTTTGATGGTATCCGCAACACCAATGATGCTTGCCAAAACCTTATCGATGACCACCAGTATTGCGGTATTACCGGCTTCCTCCAGTTGTAAAAGGTCGTTTTCAACTGGGTCAAGGTCAATCTGATGCTCCGTCAAGAGACGTCGATTGCCAATTAACACCTGGTGACCATCCACCTCTGCCTGCACACCCTGACCGGCCAGGGCGGAAAATCCCAGGGGGTCACTGAGTTGTAAGCCCCTGGCATCGGCTTCAGCTGTAATAGCTTCACCTAAAGGGTGTTCACTCGCCTTTTCGATCGAAGCCGCAAGCCGGATCAATTCGTCTTCACCTTGATCAAATTCAATCAATTGAATGTGGGTTACTGCGGGTTGACCTCGGGTGAGGGTGCCCGTTTTATCCAAAACAACGGTTGTAATCTCCCCAGCGCGCTCCAGGCTTTCACTTTTCTTGATTAAGATTCCCAGCTCTGCACCTTTTCCGGTACCCACCATCACAGCTGTTGGGGTCGCCAATCCCATAGCACAGGGGCAAGCGATCACCAGGACAGCCACCGTGTTAATGAGTACTCGGGTGAATAAACCGATTTCCGCACCTGGGCCTAAAGGCACGATAAAGTACCAGACCAGGAAAGTGATTACTGCAATCCCAATCACGACAGGCACAAAGACAGCCGAGATTTTATCGGC
>Ga0209121_10005539_pt1 | contig 11408 bp, 12 predicted proteins | sample Cruoilmetagenom3_FD_187292 | JGI IMG/M metagenome (GOLD analysis project Ga0209121, IMG submission 187292) | Oil polluted marine microbial communities from Coal Oil Point, Santa Barbara, California, USA - Sample 3 (SPAdes) (version 2) | ecosystem: Environmental > Aquatic > Marine > Oil seeps ...
GCCCTGCGCGTGGGCATCAGGCTGTACAGCCGGTTCGTGAGTTCGGAGAAGATCAGGATCTTGTGTGCTTCGCCATCCTTGATGACGAAGCAGTTGTTCGGCGATGCGCTGATCTCTTCGATTGCTTCCCAACTCAGCGTCTCCCCGTTCGGAAACTCCACCCCCTTCGCTTCGATGACCACCTCAACGGTGCTCAGCCCCAGGTCTAGCGAGACCTCGGCTCCATGCCCAACAGATCCACGGACTTCCAGGAGGGCCTGTGTTTGTAGGTGCGAGATGACCATGGCGACAGCCTGCACTCTCAGCCCAGAGCGACGTCCAGCGTCATCATCACCGCGAACCCCAACATCGCACCCACGGTCGCCACGTCGGTGTTCGTCTCCTGTTGCGACTCGGGAATGAGCTCCTCGACGACCACAAAGATCATCGCACCGGCGGCGAAGGCCAGGGCGTAGGGCAGGATAGGGCGCATGGCTATCACCGCCAATGCCCCGAGCACGCCGGCGATGGGCTCAACCACTCCAGACAACTGCCCATACCAGAAGCTCTTCAGCCGGCTCATGCCCTCTCGGCGGAGAGGTATAGAAACGGCTGCACCCTCGGGGAAGTTCTGAATGCCGATACCCAATGCCAAGGCGATGGCCCCCGCCAATGAAGCGGCAGGCAAGCCCGCAGCCAGGGCGCCAAATGCCACTCCCACCGCCAGCCCTTCTGGTAGGTTGTGCAACGTTATCGCCAGTACCAGAAGAATACTCCTGTGCCAGCTTGTCTTGATGCCCTCAGCCTCTTCTATGGGCAATCCCAGGTGCAAGTGGGGCAGTATCTTATCCACAAGCCAGAGGAACGCCCCGCCCAGCAGGAACCCCGCTGTCGCCGGAACCCATGCTGGCAGAGCGGATGCCTCGGCCATCTCTATGGCCGGTGCCAGGAGTGACCAGAAGCTGGCGGCGATCATGACTCCGGCAGCGAACCCAAGCATGCCGTTCAGTACCTTCCGGTTGATGTTCCGGAAGAAAAAGACCAGTCCCGCCCCCAGCGCGGTGACCAACCAGGTGAAACAGGTTCCCAGCAGGGCCTGCACTATGGGGTTAAGGCTCTCGAACCATGCCATGTTTTAACTCTCTTTCGGTCATCCTCTTTCTGCCTTTCAAGAGCAGGGGAGACACCTGACTCATTGTGTTGACAGTCAGTAGGTTCAGTGGCGGGATCTCCAGCGACGCTGCGAAGCAGTAGCGGGCCTCATGCGAGGTTAGTTGTTGCGTTGTTCTCCTGTTCGGCCTGTCGCAAGAAAGCTCTGACTTCCTCAATTGTGAATGCTGGCTTGCGTATGTGGACAATCGCATGGCAGTTGGGACATACTGGGATCAAGTCACGTCTTGGGTCAACTTCATAGCTTCCATCAATCTCGCGTAATGGTGTCTGATGATGCACATGGATGAAACCCTTACCTACTTCACCGTATGTCTCGGAAAAGTCGAATCCGCAGATTTGGCAGACTGCACCGTGGTGAGCGATGCATTTCCGACGCGCTAGTGCATTGCGCTCATAGGCATTCACCCAGATCTGACGCCTCGTTCCCTCATGCAGTGCTTCGTCTTCAGCAAGCTCTTCGGGTAGGACGAAGTCGTGAGTCTTATACCCATCGAAGAATGCGGCGATGCTCCTCTCGTCGTATGTTCGTACACCTCTACAGTAGTAGTCTCTCAGAGCTTCTGAGTCCTCAGCAAGCCACTCTCCAATCAGCCGACCAAGCTCATGGGTTGATATCTGATAGAGGGTGTCCTTTCTCACTAGGTGGGCTTGGGGAGTTGTATAGGAGTCGTACCCGTAACGATCAACGATTTTATCTTCGGCGACCTTCCGCAATCTTGAGATAGATCTCTTTGGGTTCTTCTGATAGGAGTCGTAGATTATTGCCAGTGCTTCCAGTTGAATCTTGACTCTTCTGCTTGTTTTGCCCTCAAAGGCCGACGAATTGAAATCAGGCATAGGATTCCTCCGATGTTGCTAGACAGTCTTCTTTCATACGTGTGCTCTACTTGGCGTGTGAACAAACGATTTTCCACAGAAATCCCACCATCGCGCAATAGTCAGACTCTATTGGGGATACGTCTCTGCCAGGTATTGGATAACCGCTGTCTGTTCTTTCTGGCTGAGTTGGGTGCCCATTTTCACCATGCGCTCCACGTTCGCTTTCCACCCTGCCTCCGTCTTCCTGGCCCGTTCCACGCGCCCCAGGCTATGGCATTCCGAGTCTCTCCAATCTGCCCCTCTCCATTCTCAATGCGTGGCACAGGCGATGCAGGGATCGAAGGCCCGCACAACCCGTCCCACGGCGCGCTCCAGCTCCATGTCCACTCGCTCGGCGGTGACGTAGCGCTTGGCCGCGACGCGCAACGCCCGCTCGATGGCCAGCGTGTTGTGTACCGTGGGGATGATGAACTCCGCCTGGGCGATGAGGCCCTTCTCGATGCGGTAATGGTGGATCAGGGGGCCGCGCGGTGCTTCTACCAGGCCGTATCCTTCCCCATCGCGCGGGGTATAGGGGATGGCGGTGTCTTCCCGGTCGAGCGGTTCGGCCAGGATCTCCATCGCCCGCTCCAGTGCGTAGACCAGTTCAATGCCCCGCGCCAGGTCGAAGAGCATGATAGCGTGGGCCGGCCGTCCAAACGCTTCGTGGAAGCGCGCCAGATACTCGTCAGCGAGAGGGGTGCCCATACAGTGCGCCATGTTCGCGCGCGCCAGGCTGTTAGCCCGCATTACCTCCCCCTCATAACTCGTCTGACCTGCGTAGCTGTAGTCGGTTTCCTGATAGGTGAGGTGGGCACGGAACTCACGGGCGGGGAAGCGGGCGCGCACGATACCGGCAGGACACATCACACGGATGACATCGCCATAGTAGTTGGGGCGGCAATCAGCGACGGCGGCGATGTAACAGGCCGGCGCGTCGTCGCCCCAGGTACCGATACGCTCCCCCATCGCCAGCGACATCTCCCAGTAATAATCGAATAGCTCGCAGGCGATGGGCAACGCCTCGGCCAGTTCCGCGCCCATGGCCGCGGCCTGCTCTGGCCCAATGCCGCTGGTCACCCCGCCGACGACCGCTTTGACGGGGTGGATGAACTGCCCGCCCGCCGTGGTGATCAGATCGGTGCCCGCTTTGCGCACCCGTAGCGCCCGCATGGCGATCTTTGCATTGACCTGCTCTGAGCCTTCCTCGGCGAGCGGGAAGATACTGGCGAGGCCGAGGCGGTCCGGCATAGTGAAGAAAAACAACGACGTGGCCTGGTTCTGGACGATCTGGCCGAGCAACAGCAGTTCGCGAATCCTGAGCGCTAACGGAGGCGGCGTGATGCCGTAGGCATCCTCCAGGGCCTTGACGGCCGCCACGTGATGCGCCGTAGAGCAGACGCCGCAGATGCGTGGCGTGATCACCGGCATCTGCTCTGCTGGCGCACCCTGCACGAAGTACTCGAAGCCACGGAACTCCATTGCCTCGAAGCGGGCGGAGACTACTTTCCCGGCCCGCACTTCGATGACCACCTGGGCATGCCCTTCGATGCGGCTGAGCGGGAAGGTCAAGGTTGGCATCTCACAACACTTTCTCTTTCGGCCTGGGCGTCCCCCCCTTCATCCCCCCCAGTGGGGGGGATGAAGAGGGGGCGTAGTCGGCGAACTGGAAGAGGAAGAGTGCCAGTTGTGGGGAACGCAGCGCAGCCTGGATCTCCTCAGCCGGGATGTCGGTCATCGCGGCGAAGACGCGTTGGATGCTGATCAACCACGCGCTTGACTCCTTCTCGATAAAAGCATCCGATGGCCCGCGGCAACCCACGCACGGATGCCCGGCGCGCGTGCAGGGGGCTCGGCAGCCGCCGCGGGTCGAGGAGCCGACGCAGAGGTATCCCTGGTTGATGAGGCAGATGTCGGGCAGGACCTCTCCCTGTTGGAAGCCGATCAGGCCGGTGGGGCGCATATCCTTGAGCTTCTTGCGGCCGCACTCCTGGCAGACAGTCTTGCTGGCTTTGAAGTCGGAGGGCGCGAAGAGCACGGCCATGAAGAGTTCCGGCGTCGGCGGGCAGCCCGGCAGGTAGCGATCAACGGCCACCACACTATCCACGGGACGGACCTTGGGCAGCAGCCGAGGCAAGTGACGCCGCTCTGCCGCGGCGAGAAAGAGCTCGCGCACCTCGTCGCGGTCGCCCAGGTTGGCCACGCCGCCGGAGATGGCGCAGGTCCCGACGGCCACAACCTGCCGCGCCTGCTGGGCCGCCCGCCGCAGGTTGTAGAGGTCCTCATCGGTGCGCACGCCGCCGCTCACCAGCAGCACGTCCACTTCCGGCACGTCGTAGGCCGAGACGACCAGCGGCATGTAGACCAGCCTGTAGCGGTCCAGCCATGCTTCAGCGTTGAGGAGCGATACCTCGCAGCCGGCGCACCCTGAAAGTTGCAGCACGGCAAACCGGATCATCTCTTCTGGCATGGCATTCAATCAGGCGGGGTTATTTGAGCTCCGCCTGCAGCTCCTCTATCTGTTCCGGTCGCAGCTTCTCCAGCGGCTGCTTCACCAGCGGGCCGGCTTGCAGTGCCGGCACCTGCTCCTCGTACGTGGGCACACCCTCCACACGATAGAAAACCCCAATGGGAATGTCATCTCCCCACTCGTAGGCCTTCTCCCAGGCGGCGGTCTTGTCCGTCACGTCGTGATCGGTCTCTCCCAACTTGTACACACGCGGCTTGTAGAAGTCGTAGGCGCTGGCCCGGTTGAAGGTCACGCAGGGCTGGAGCACGTCCACCAGTGCATAGCCTTCATGGTGTAGGGCCTCGCCGATGAGCCAGGCCAGATGACGGAGCTCGCCAGGATAGCCACGGGCGACGAAGGTAGCGCCGGCGGCAATAGCCAGCCCAAGAGGCGGCACCGCTCGGTCAAAGGCTCCTTCTGGTGATGTGGGGGTACGCATGCCGACGTCGCTGGTGGGGGAGTACTGCCCCTTGGTCAACCCGTAGACCCGGTTGTTCTGCACGATGTCCACGAAGCCGATGTTGCGGCGGACGGCGTGCATCATGTGGCCCAGGCCCATGCCGTAGCCGTCGCCGTCGCCGTGTACGGTCATGATCTTGATCCCGTGGTTGGCCAGCCTGGCCCCGGTGGCCACCGGTAGGGAGCGTCCGTGAATGGTGTGGAACCCGTTCACCCTCATGTAGTGCGGCAATTTGCTCCCACAGCCGATGCCAGTGAAGATGACGATTTCGTGGGGCGCGATGTCCCTCTCTGCCAAGGCCATCTTGATACCGTTCAGAACGCCATGATTGCCACATCCCGTGCACCAGGTAGGTTCCGCTCCTCCTGCAAAGTCTTTGCGAGTGACCATCGTGTCATACCTCCGTTCGGGCTTGGAGTTTGAAGTTTGGGGTTCTGAGTTTTGGGTTTGGAGTTGGCTCGCAACCCAAAACTACTTGTACTTCGCTCCTTTGATGGGCGATTTCCGCAAGTAGGCGATGAAGCCGCCGATGAGACGCATTGTCTCGTCGCACAGTTTGTAACTCTTGTCGAATTGCTCTGGCGCAATGTACTCTTGGTCAAGAGCAGTATACAACTGGGATTGCACTTCGCCGGCTGACGATTTGGCGATGGAGAGAAACTGAACAAACTCAGCCCGTCCACCTCGCTCGAAGCCCTCGGCGATGTTGGACATGACTGAGACGGCGGCTCTACGGATCTGGTTCTTCAGACCGAAATCGCGGGCGAATGGCTTCTGTCTGGTGAGAGCGTAGACAAAGTTCGTCAGCTCTCGCACCTTCTGCCAGCCCTGAATGTCCTCGTACCGCTCAATAGTAGCCATCGGCTCCATCGGCTCCATCGGCTGACTAACTCAGAACTCGAGACTCATGATGTATTCGGGCGTGAAGGGTCGGCCATCGTACTTCAGGATCACGCCATCCATCTGGCGTCCGGTCTGGCTCCGAATGAGCGTGCCCAATTGCGCTGTGGCGTTGTTCTCCACCGCGACGAGCCGTCGGGCGGGCTCAAAGGCTTTCAGCACCGCCTCTGTCGGGAAGGGCCACAAGTCTGCGAAATGCAGGAAGTTGGCGCGGCCTGGCTGCTCCGCGTTCACCCCATCCACGGCCTCCCGCAGCGGCCCGTACGTGGAGCCCCAACTGACGAAGGTGACCTCCGCGTCCTCGGGGCCGTATCGCGACGGGCCGGACATCTCCTCAACCATGCCGACCATCTTGCGCTGACGTTTCTGCACCTGAGCGTTCCGCACTTCCGGCTCCTCGCTGATGGCCCCCGATTCCTCGTGCTCGTTGCCGCTGGTCACGTAGACCGCCTTGGGATGCCCGGGCAGCGCTCGCGGCGAGACGCCCGAATCGGTGACCCGATAGCGCAGGTACTCTTCCTCGAGAGCGTCCAGATCCGCGTCGCTCAGCAGCTTTCCGCGATCAATTTCTGTCGCCTGGAAATCGAAAGCATCAAGCTCCAGCGTGCGAACGGCCACGGCCAGGTAGTGGTCGCTGAGCACCATGGCTGGTGTCTGGTACTTCTCCGCCAGGTTGAAGGCCCGCCAGCCGGCCACGAACAGCTCTTCGTGGGTCCCCGGAGCCAGCAGGAAGCGAGGAAACTCCCCCTGCGAGGCGTAGAGCATGAAGAGCAGGTCGCCTTGCTCTTGGCGGGTGGGCAAACCAGTGCTGGGGCCTGGCCGCTGGGCGTTGTAGATGACCAGCGGCGTCTCGGTGATGCCAGCCAGTCCCAGCGCCTCCACCATCAGGGCGAAGCCGCCGCCCGAGGTCGGCACCAGCGTTCGCGCCCCCATGTGGGCCGCACCGATGGCCATGCAGATGGCTGCGATCTCATCCTCGGTGTGCTTGATCACCACGCCGTAGCGGGCTGCATGGGCCGCCATCCAATGTAGCACCGGCGAGCCGGGTGTCATAGGGTAGCCGGAGGTGAAGCGGCAGCCTCCCGCCAGTGCGCCCAGGGAGAAGGCCTGGGTGCCATTGACCACCATCCGCGGCGGCGCACTCGGGTTCGTGCGAAGCTTGAAGGGGAAATCTCTGGCGTGCCTTTGGCCCTCCTTGTAGCCTGCTTCGATGGCTGCCAGATTGGCGCCTACCACTGTCTGGCCCTTGCGGGCAAAGTTCTGGCGGATGACGCTTTCCAAGGGGGTGAGGTCTAGGCCCGTCAGCCCGGCGGCGACACCCAAGGCCACAGTGTTGCGAGCCAGCACGATGCCAGCCTTTTCCTTGGCAATGTCGCTCAGAGGAATGGGCAGCAGCCGAACCCCAGGTACTGGTAGGGGCAGGTCCTGCACCTGCCCGGAGTCGTAGACGATGGCTCCACCTTCCACGATCTTGTCCCGGTGTCGCAGAATCGTCTCCTCGGTGAGCGCCAGCAGCAGGTGCACCGGCTCCGTGTGGGAGTGTAGGGGCCGGTCGCTCACGCGGATGGAATACCAGTTGTGACCCCCGCGCACGCGGGAGTAGTAATCGGGCAAGCCAAAGACGTGCAGCCCGCCTCGGCCCAGCGCTTTGCAGAACCCGCCGCCACTCGATTCCACGCCGTCGCCCGCGGCCCCGCCGATTCTGATGGTCATGTTGTTGATGGTCATACTTCACTCCTCGCACAGGTCATCCGAAGGGACGAAGAGCCGACACCTTGGAGGGCGTATTGTCTATTGCGTGTTCCGTCACGCAGCACACAGCACGTTTCGCTCATCACGTCAGAGCGTCACGATTCTGTCCCTCACTTCGACCGTACCTCACCGCGGATAGCCGAAGCGTGATTGGTGGCGCAGCATCACGGTATTGAAGTGCTGCTGCTCGGCAGAGGCAAGTCCCTGGAACAGCTTGCGCGCCGCGGCGTTGTCCACTTCTTTGGCGCTCTGCGAGTACAGTTCGAAGCTCCTCATCTCCACGCCGAGGGCGAACAGCAGCGCGTGTTCGTCGGTAGCGTCCTCTGGCAACACATCGAGGGCTGTAACACCCGTGGGAAAGATGGGCGCTTCTACATCAACGGCCTCCACCTCTTCGAGTTCGGGGATCGGCACCCAGGTCTCGCCGGCGGCGATGGCGTCATACTGGCGTCCGATGTAGTTGTAGTGATCTACCTCATCGGCGGCCAACTGGCGGAACAGTTGAGCTGTCTCGGGATCGTCGCTGCGCTCGGCAGCCTCCAGGTAGAACTCCAGCCCGTCTCTTTCGAGCTTCATGCCTTGCTTCAGTACTGTAAGCTCATCCATTGGTTGATTTCCCTCCTTGACATGAAATGGTTGTATGCCTCAGTGCTATCCTTCGAAGAAGGGCAATTCCTCGGTATCCCACCAGGTCTGGTTGTTCAGCAGGTAGTCGCGGGAGTTCTGCAGAAGCACGTAGTGCTTGTTCTCCTCGCGGGCCAGCATCTCGTAGACCTCTTTGGCGGCCTGGTCGGGCTGTTCCTCGGCGGACGTTCTGTACAGGTCGTAGGACATCTGCTCGGTTTCCATGGCGAACTCAAGCGCCGCCAAGTCGTTGTCCAGCGAGGGCACGCGAGCCGGGGTGAAGATCGGCATCGGTTCGGGGTATTCCTCGCCGGGCAGGTCCGGGCTGGCGGGATCGAAGTCCAGTTCCTGTTCGAGCGCCTGGTCGGGGTCAAGCCAGCCTTTGCCCGATTCCAGCACCTCGTACTCGACCAACAGCAAGTGCAGGTGACTCGTCTCGTCTGCGGCCAGGCCGCGGAAGACCTCTTTGCCCCTCTCGCTGACGGCCCGTTCAGCCACTTCCATGTAGAACCTGTAGCCGTCGCGCTCAATCTGCATGGCGCGCCGAAGGACGCCCAGTGGGCTGCTCCAATCCATTGCTTCTGTTGTCTCCAATGATTGGAGCATGTCGGCCAGTCGCCGCAGATGCGATTTCTCTTCGTTGACGATGCGCATCAAGATCATTCTGTCGCCTTCGGACACCATGTCGCGCAGGTCGTAGAAGAACAGCAAGGTCTCTTTCTCGAAGCCCATAGCCATACACAGGGCTTCCTTCTCGTCGGTGACCTGCTCGGCCAGGGCCAGCGCCTTGTCCTCTCCCTCGAAGAAGGCACTTTGGATGGTGGCTTGCAGGTACATCAGGTACTGATTCCATGCGTCCGGCAGCATCAGAGGCTTGTCCCAGACGGTCTTGGACAGCTTCTGAAAAGCCGCATAGTGCTGCACCTCTTGGTCGGCCAGATCCTCAAAGAGCGCTTGGATCTGGGCTGATTTGACCTTCTTGGCGACGGCGCGGTAGAAGACCTCTCCGCTTTTTTCCAGTTCCAAAGCCATCTCGACGACGTCTGCTGCTTGAAAGATGGTCATGTCTGCCTCCCTCCGTTTCGCTGTGTGCTCCCCATTGTGTTACCGAGAGCCCATAAGGAAATCCGGGTTGCCCGATTGGGCCTTTTCATCGAGCATTCTCTTTCACATAACATCTCCTCCTCGTTGGACAAGCAAGCCTATGCGAAGCGCTCGAAGCGGTCGCGGTCAGCCTTGCAGATGGGACATTTGAGGGGCGGCTGGGGCCGGGCGCACAAGTAGCCGCACACTTTGCAGCGCCAGACGGGGACACCGCTGCGGGTGAAGCCCACCAATTCCTCTTCATGTTCTTCAGTTGATGGCTCGGGCTTGCCGCCCCGCCGCTCCGGCACGGGCTCTACCCCCTTCTCGCTTTGGGCGATCTCCTCGGAGACATAGAGGGCGCAGTAGCAGGTGCCGAACTCGTCGAGGTCAGCGTCCCGGTAGTCGCAGGGGCAGATGATGTCCAGGTCTTGCTCCCTGATCCCTGCGGCCAGCCGGCAGGGGCACGCCCGGTAGCCGTAACGCTCCTCGTTAGTCAGAAGCCCTTCCATCAGATCGAGGACGAACTCCACGTCGGGGTTGAGGGTGTAACCAGCCGCTTCTCCCTCGCTCTTCAGCCTCTCGTACAGATCCACTGCAGCCTGGTCTCTCATAATCCCAACACCTCTCGTAGGCGGTCTTGGCGATAGCCAACGACTACTGTCTGGTCATCCACCACCACGGTCGGGAAGGACACCTGCGGATTCCACTGTCTGATCTCGGCCACGATGCGCTCCCGTTCAGCGCCTCTGAGCAGGTCAACGTAGATGAGTTCGTATTCCACACCGTTGGCATCGAGAAACCGCTTGGTCCTTTTGCACCAACCGCAGGTGCTCAGGCCATAGAATGTTACATTGGGCATGACATATCCTTTACTCCTCTGAAAAAACCCAAGATCGTCAGCGGACTAAGCGGATTGAGCAGGTTTTGTTTCGTATTCATCCGCTTCATCTGCTTAATCCGCTGATGGCCTTTGGCCTTCTTTCAGCAGAGTCATCCTTCATTAAGTGAACTATGATGCGGCGAGCGTTTCGCCGCGCTGAGCCAACTTGTCCAACGTCTCCTGCCGAAGCTGTCTCACCAGCACAGCCTGTGCTCTCACCCAGGCCTCGTACATTGGACATTCTGGCGTCAATTGGCATCCCCCAGGATCCTCAATGCAGACGTTGAGGGAGAAGGGCCCCTGCATGGCCTCCAGCACGTCCAGCAGGCTGATCTCGGAAGCTGGCCGAGCCAGGCGCATGCCACCTCCCTTGCCTCGCTTGGTCACCAGCAGCCCCTCTTTTACTAACTGGCTGATGACGTGGCGGATCAGACGGCCCGGGATGAGCCGTCGTCGGGCAACTTCCTGCGCCGTCGTCCAACTTCCGGGCGGCAGCATGGACAGATGCAACAGGACACGGGTAGCGTAGTCGGTCTTGCGAGTGATGACCGTCATGGGATTCTCTGGATTCTCTCTTCGCTCACAATTGGCGGAAATGGTACAAACTTGGTGATATTATAATCCGGATCCAGATTCCTGTCAAACCCGCCCGGCAGATGGTGAGACGGGGCCAGTCTCGTGACCGGCCCCGCGTGCTCGAGTGCATCATCTCCGACGGCACCGCCATTGTCCTCTCCTTCATGGAATCGTCAATGTTACTCATCTTCCTGGAGGCACTGTGGCGACCGGTAGGATGTCGAGTTGCACCATTGCTCGTCAAGTTCCTCGTCAAGTTCCATGAGGGCCGTCAAGCACGATGGCGTCGTGACGGCAGGCGGGAATGCACACGTAGCAACCGTCACAGCTCGCGGCGTCTATGTATGGCGGTTCGTCCCGGTCGAAGCGCAAGATCGCTCGTCCTCGGCAGGCAGAGATGGGCGGGCAGCGGCGACACATCTGGCAGAGATCATCGTCAACGCGGGGAATGGCGATGCCTGTGGTGGATCGAGGCACGATCAGGCCGCCTCTGGCGACAGAGCTTGGGCCAACTCGGCGCGGCGGGTCAAGATGCTGGCCATGACCTCCCGCAGCAGGTCCAGAGCGTTGACAATGCGCACATCGGCCAGGGAATAGATCACGTGGGCACC
>Ga0209121_10005540_pt1 | contig 11407 bp, 9 predicted proteins | sample Cruoilmetagenom3_FD_187292 | JGI IMG/M metagenome (GOLD analysis project Ga0209121, IMG submission 187292) | Oil polluted marine microbial communities from Coal Oil Point, Santa Barbara, California, USA - Sample 3 (SPAdes) (version 2) | ecosystem: Environmental > Aquatic > Marine > Oil seeps ...
TGGGCCCTCTATACGAATAGCCGTCTTGCCTATTGCCATATACATTATAGGGTATTTGGTCATCGACTGCAACATGGTACATTTGTGCAATAGGGAGCACTACTCTTTGAAAAGTTTTGCCATGATTCAAACTTATGCTTGCTCCACCATCATGGGCCACCATAATGCGATTGGCATTGGTGGGGTCAACCCAAATATCATGGTTGTCACCACCTGCTTTATATCCTCCTTTTATAGTTTTCCCGCCATCTTTTGAAGTGATGAATTTTACATTGGCAAAATAGACTTCATCCGGATTATCAGTTGAAACCGCCATACGTGTATAATAAGGAGCACGTTCGTTGATGTCGTGCTTTCGTGTTTGCAGCGTCCAAGATTCGCCAAAATCCTCGGATCTATAAAGGGCCGGGCTATCAATTTCAAAAAGGGCATATACCACATTGGGGTTGGAATGTGAAATCGCTACCCCAGTTTTACCTACTGGATTGTCTTTACCCCCGGGCAAGCCTTTTTTGGAGAGGGTTTCCCAAGTATTACCGCCATCTTTTGAGCGATAGATTCCGCCTCCTGGTCCCCCGCTATTCAATCCCCAGGTATTGATATGAATAGACCACATACCGACCAATAATCTATCAGGATTTGCCGGGTCTAAAGCGATATCGGCTGCACCCGTATTTTCATCGACAAATAGTATGCGTTTCCAACTCTTTCCACCGTCTATAGTTTTGTACACACCACGGTCTTGCTGAGGACCGTAAGTATGGCCTAAAGCAGCTGCATAAACAATATCGGGATTGGTAGGGTGTACAATAACACGACCAATTCGGCCTGTTTTTTCAAGTCCCATATTTTTCCAGGTCTTGCCAGCATCCTCAGATTTATAGATACCATCACCCATGGCATGGGCAGGTCTTATGACAAAGGTTTCACCTGTTCCCACCCAAACGATATCTGGGTTGGTTGGTGTAATTGCCAAAGAACCCACAGAAGAAACATCGTGGTCATCGAATATCGATTTCCAAGTGACTCCACCGTCCTCGGTTTTCCATAATCCACCGGAGGCAGCCCCTATATAGTTGACCATGGTATTGCCCGGAATACCAGCAATGGCAATGGTTCTATTGCCCTCAGGACCAATAAATCGGAATTTCAAATTTTTGAAGACTTCAGTATCGGTTTGAGCGTTGTTGGAAAAAGTCAATAAAATGAGGAAGCAAAGGGTGAGTAGTCTTGGTTTCATACAGTGGTTACATAAAAGAAATATCCTATAAATTTTGCGTATTTGATGCGTGATGAATGAATCGGGGAAATTCAAAAAATAATTTGTGCTTACTAAGATAATTAAATTTAGAAATAGGGCCTTTCAATACAGGAATTATTAAATTTATCAACCTAATGCATTCCATATGAAATACGAACAAATCAGTAGCCAACTTTTTATCAAAAACCGTAAGAAATTCATGGTCAAAATGAAGTCATCGAGTATAGCGGTCTTTAATTCCAATGATATTTATCCTATCAGCGCAGATGCCACTTTGAATTTTGAACAGCATCGCGATATCTTTTATCTAAGTGGGGCCGATCAAGAGGAAAGTATTTTGTTGCTGTTTCCCGATGCCATAAATGAAAAACACCGTGAGATTCTGTTTGTACGTGAAACCAATGACCATATTGCGATTTGGGAAGGACCAAAATTGACCAAGAAAAAAGCAACCGAAGTTTCTGGTATAGCGACTATTTATTGGTTGACCGATTTTGAAAAGGTCTTTTTTGATTTGATGACGGAAGCGGATACGATTTATTTCAATACCAACGAACATTACAGGCAAGCGGTTACGACCCAGACTAGGGAAGACCGTTTTATACAAGATTGCAAACAAAAATTTCCAGCACACCAAACGGCAAAAAGCTTTCCGATCCTGCAAGAAATTCGTGGGGTAAAAGAACCCGAGGAAATTGCCCTAATGCAAAAGGCCTGCGATATTACCGAAAAAGGGTTTCGTCGTTTGTTGGGCTTTGTGAAACCTGGCGTTTGGGAGTATGAAATTGAGGCCGAGCTTTTGCATGAGTTTATTCGCAATAGGTCCAAGGGTTTTGCATACACCCCGATTATTGCTTCTGGAGGCAATGCCATTGTATTGCATTATATAGAAAATAACCTACGGTGTAAGGATGGCGATATGTTGTTGATGGATGTTGCTGCCGAATATGCCAACTACTCCAGTGACCTTACAAGAACAATTCCTGTAAATGGAAAATTTACAGAACGCCAAAAAGCGGTTTACCAAGCGGTACTCCGTGTTAAAAATGAAGCTACCAAGATGCTTGTCCCGAGTACAATTTGGGCTGAATACCATAAAGAAGTGGGCAAGATCATGACCTCTGAATTGCTAGGATTGGGACTCCTCGACAAGGCTGATGTTCAAAACGAGGAAAAGGATTGGCCGGCCTATAAAAAATACTTTATGCACGGTACCAGTCATCATATAGGGTTAAACACCCATGATTATGGTGGACTGAAAACTCCTATGAAAGCGAATATGGTCTTTACTGTGGAGCCTGGAATTTATATTCCAAAAGAGAACATGGGTATTCGTTTAGAGGATGATGTGGTTATCCAAGAAAAGGGTGAGCCTTTTAATTTAATGGCGAACATACCTATTGAAATTGAGGAGATAGAGGAGCTTATGAGGAAGCAGTAAGCAGTTTTCAGATATCAGATAGGGTATTTATCATTCCTGCGAACCTGCCTGTAGGCAGACAGGGGCAGGCATATATTGTTAGGGTTATGATATCATAGTTAAAGAAGGTGGTGCGATGCACAGGAGGTGTAATTCTTGTTTCTTTAATTAATTCTGGCTAGCTTCACTTGGCTGTACTGAGCATGTCTAAGTATCAAACGATATAGTGTATAAAAGCAAACTTTGTCTAAATATTAGTTAATCATTTAAAATAATACGTTTTTATGAAAGTTTATAAAATTTGCCTTCTATGTATTTGTCTTCTTTTGGTTGGATGTAGTACATCTAAGGAGGGTTGGATTGAATTGTTCAACGGGGAAAACCTGGAAGGGTGGCATGCTTATGGAGCAGATGCTACTATAGACGGATGGTATGTTGAAAATGGGGAATTGGTGTATGACTTTCAACGACGTGAAGGAGGCGGAAGTTCTAATCTGGTGACAGATGATGAATTCACGAATTTTGAACTTTCACTGGATTGGAAGATTGGCCATCATGGTAATTCCGGTATTTTTTGGGGTGTTATCGAGAATGAGCAATATAAGCATCCTTATGAAACAGGACCTGAGATTCAAATTTTAGATGATAATTGGAAAGAATATGTAGAAGAACGTGGTGATATAAATCGTGCGGGATCATTATATGGTTTGATGGCACCCTCCGCTATCGTAAGTAAAGCTGCAGGGGAATGGAACCACTACCTAATTCATATTGATCATAATGAAAATATCGGATATGTAATTTTCAACGAGCAGGAAGTTTTACGTTTTCCATTACATGGTCCCGAATGGGAGGCAATGATTTCAAAATCCGGATTTGTCAAATGGCCTGATTTCGGAAGAGCCAAAACGGGTCATATAAGTCTTCAGGAGTATGGGGGTAAGGTCACATTTAGAAATATTAAGATTAAAGAGTTGGATTAGATCCCTCTTTGATTGCAGTCGCTAATTAGCCTTGTTTCTATAATAAATATCGAATAGCTTCACTCACACTTGTACTGAGCATGTAGAAGTATCGGAGGCTATAAATCATTAAAACGGATTTATATCAAACCAATGAAAACAATTAGAAAACCTATCAAAACTATATAAAGACAAAGATGTCGTAAAATTGTCGGCAAAATACCGTTATCAAAATGTACTTAACTACTTTAGATTTGACCATATAAATTGTATATCAAGCGAAATGGAGAACATTGGTCAAAAAATTGTTGAGCTAAGAAAGTCAAAAGGTCTAACTCAAGAAGAACTAGCTGAAAACGCAAAAGTCAATTTAAGGACAATCCAAAGAATTGAGAATGGAAAAAATAAACCTAGTGGTAATACTTTAAAACTGATTTGCGAAGCGCTAGAAACTGTACCGGAACAATTAGTTGATTATGGCAAGAAAGAAGATGTGAAACTGTTAGTCTTAATGCATTTATCTGTAATTACCTATCTGGTTATACCTATAGGTAATATTTTAATCCCATTAATTTTTTGGATTTCGAAAAAAGATAAAGTTGTAAAACTGAATGAAAAAGGAACTCGACTATTAAATTTTCAAATAATCTGGACCATTTTAACAACTGTGACATTTATCTCCATGATGTTAACAGCTACGCTTGAATTAACAAATTCTAATTACGCTTATATTTCTTATGTCTTGTTGTATCTATTCATATTTCTAAATGTTATCAATATTGGAATGGCAATTGCAATCGCATCAAGAATTAAAGAAAAAACAAAATTTAATTCTTATCCGAATTTAATAAGGCTGATTAAATAACAGTTTCCAATAAAACCTTCTATAATCCTACGCAAACCTGCTGTTTTCAAAGCAAAAACTAAACATTTGAAGCGAACCAATATGTGCAATTCCAAACCTAGCCTTATTTCCTCAACAAATTTGCCATAACAAAAACAACCAAAGCAGGCAACACCCAACCCATACTAAAAGCACTTAAAGGAATAAGTTCCTTAACTGAAGAAATGGCATCCCCATAACCAATACTCCCCAAAAAGTCAGGTATACTGAATAAAATGGTAGTGGTAATAACGGCTTTGAATACTAAGGGTGAAGCATATTTTTCTGGTAAAACATTCAATAAGATCAATATAATAGTGATTGGGTAAATAAACATAAGTGCCGGTACGGCAACTGCTATAATATAATGTACATCAAACTGGCCCATGACCACACCAAGTACACAACCTATGATGGCTGTGATAGTATAGGCCTTTTGGGAATCCCCAAACTTAAATTTCATAAAATCGGCAGTACCCGTAACTATACCCACGGCCGTGGTAAAACAGGCCAAGCTTACCAGTATGCTTAAAAACAGATTTGCGGTATTGCCCAAGGTTTTTATACTAATACCATTCAGTAATGCGGTACGCGAAATGTCGGCATCAAATTCATTATGCATTAAGGCACCTGTGAAGATGAGCCCGGCATAGATCAAAAACAAGCCCAAACCCGCCAACCAACCTGCTCGGCGGATCAATGTTTTTTTTCTCTTCATAGGAAGCATCCTTCTTTTTAAGATTAATGGAAATGATAATGACACCGCCAACCACTACGGCACCTATGGCATCAAAAGTCTGGTAGCCTTCCAAAATGCCATCAGTAAAAGGGTTGGCAAAAACAGTCGTACCAAAGTCAAAGGTATACGAGAAGGTGGCAATGCCCATGATCAATAACAGAATGATAATGATGGCAGGCGTCAATACTTTACTTATTACATTCAATATTTTGGAACGGTTCATCACAAAGACATAGACCAAAGCAAAATAGATAATGCTTGTAACTATATAGGGAATATCAAAAAAAGGCTGGATTGCTATTTCGTGGGTCACCGATGCCGTACGTGGTGAAGGTAGCGCTATTGAGATGGTGTATATAATAAAGGAATACAATAGGGCAAATGTGGGGGATACTTTTTTGCCAAAATCGAAGATAGTGCCCTGTAACTTGGCATGGGCCAAAATACCCAAAATGGGAATCAAAACAGCGGACAAACAAAACCCCAAAGTTACCAACCACCAGAAATCCCCAGACTTAAAACCTAGTTGTGGCGGTAGTATTAAATTTCCTGCTCCGAAGAAAAGTGAAAAAAGGGCAAAGGCAATTACTAGGGTTTCTTTGGTTTTGTTCATGATCGGTAATTTCGTTTGTAATATAAAGCAAAAAGAGCAAATGGCAATTACGCATTTTGTCGGAAAAAATTAACCGTTTGTCGAATACAATGTAGTTCAACGAATTTATGGAACGATTTTTTGCTTATCGCCAATAAAAAACAGGAATGACGCGTTGTAGTGTAAAGTGTTTCATGAACCACTTTTTTGATTAACCCAAACCCAAATTATTAGCATTTATTAGGCCCCCGAATCCTGATAAATGTTTACCTAAAAACCTACATCATGAAAAAAGTAATATGCCAAATTTTTGGACACCATTATTCCGTCTCCAAAAAAATTACCCAACACATCAAAGAATACAAATGCATTCATTGTAATAAAGAAGTAACTACCGATGTGAGTGGCAATCTTTCGATATTGACTCCTAAAAGACAGGACATCAATAGAACCTTAGAAAATATATATCAAAGACGACATAGAACCGCGGATCACGCGGCCTAATTATGCTTTGGCAAATGAATTCCAACCCTGAGCGGTCAATGGGATTTTAGAGTTATTCCTGGAAATTAAGTGAGCGCCTTCGTTCTCAGCAGTCATGTGCCCCACGACTGTTAAGTTAGGATTGCCCTTTATTTTCGGGAATTCTTTTTGGTCTAAAGTGAACAACAGTTCATAATCCTCTCCACCACTTAAAGCGACTAAAGTTCCATCCATCTTAAATTCTTCACAAGCCGAAATTACCGTGGGATCTAACGGAATTTTATCTTCAAAAAGATTACAACCTACTTTGCTATGTTTGCATAAATGTAAAATCTCAGAGGAAAGTCCGTCGCTTATATCGATCATAGAAGTTGGGTGAACATCCAATTTAGCCAACAATTCCTGAATATCTTTTCTTGCCTCAGGTTTCAATTGCCTTTCCACGATATAGGAATAAGGTTCCAAATCAGGTTGGTTGTTTGGGTTTACTTTAAAGACCTCCTTTTCGCGTTCCAGAACTTGTAAGCCCATATAAGCACCGCCTAAATCACCAGTCACTACCAATAAATCATTTGCTTTAGCGCCATCACGATAGACAATTTCGTCAGTTTTTGCCTCACCGATTGCGGTTATACATATTATCAAGCCAGTGGTTGATGAGGTTGTATCACCTCCTACTAAATCAACATTGTACATTTTGGTTGCCATGGCAATTCCTGCATAGAGCTCTTCCAATGCCTCCAGCGGAAATCGGTTCGAGACTGCCAGGGAAACCGTTATCTGGGTAGCCTTGGCGTTCATGGCGTAAATATCCGATAGGTTTGCCATCACGGCTTTGTACCCCAAATGTTTTAAGGGCATATAGCTAAGGTCAAAGTGTACACCTTCAATCAAAAGATCTGTGGAAACCACAGTTTGCTTCCCTTTAAAATCAAGTACTGCGGCATCATCACCAATGCCTTTTATAGTCGATTTATGGTTTATGGGGAAGTCTTGGGTTAAATGTTCAATAAGCCCAAATTCACCCATGGCTTCCAACTCCGTTTTTTCTTGATTTTTTTCTTCTAGCATCCTGCAAAAATAAGAAGGAAATTATATTAATCTTATCTTTGGTAGAAAAGAACTAAAATCAATGCTATGATCAAGAATAAGTGCTACCTGCTATTTGTTATTACCCTTATTTTTTATGGATGTTCCAGTGACGATGGCAATGCTGATAATAACGATCAATTAGATCCTGAGCCTTCGGTTGGTTTTACGCCATGTGAAAATGGTATGGCTGGGATTTACCCCTGTAATGCTTACGATTTATTGGGGAGCATTTCACTTTCTGAATTCGGTGCCACTGCAGGAAATGATGTTTGGGGATGGACAGACCCCACCACGAATAAGGAATATGCCCTTATGGGACTAGATAATGCCACAGCCTTTGTGGATATTACCGATACTGATAATCTTATCTATTTAGGAAAATTACCTTCTGCTACCAGTTCCAGTTCCTGGCGCGATATTAAAGTGTATCAAGATCATGCTTATATTGTTTCTGAGGCCGACGGGCATGGTATGCAGGTTTTTGATTTGACCCGCTTGCGCAATGTTACTGATGCACCGAAAACATTTAATGCTGATGGGCGTTACACAGGTTTTGGTAATGCACATAATGTGGTAATCAATGAAGATACAGGCTTTGCTTATCCTGTAGGTACAGCAAGGGACGATGAATTTAATGGAGGAGTTCATTTTGTGGATTTACAGGATTTAAAAAATCCGGTTTCAGCAGGTGGCTATGGTATGAACGGCTATTCCCATGACGCCCAAGTGATAACATATAATGGTCCTGATGCAGATTACGCTGGTGCCGAGATATTTATTGGGGCCAACGAAAGCCAAGTAGCCATAGTTGATATTACGAACAAGGGAAATCCCGTTGCGATATCGACTTTTCGTTATTCCAATCTTGCCTATACACATCAAGGATGGTTTACTGAAGATCAACGCTACTTTATTTTTGGGGATGAGTTGGATGAAGTGAATTTTGGTTTCGACTCCCGCACCTTGGTGTTCGACCTTTTAGACTTAGACAACCCCATTTTGCATACTTCATATTCTGGGGAGACCACGGCCATTGATCACAACGGTTATGTGAAAGAAGACCAATATTTCTTGGCCAATTATAGGGCCGGGGTTCGTGTATTGGATATTTCTGGCATTGCGAACAAAACCATATCTGAAGCAGGTTTTTTTGACACTTTTCCCTCAAGTAATAGTGCTGGTTTTGATGGTGTATGGAGCGTGTATCCCTATTTAGCAAGTGGAAAGATTATTGTGAGCGATATTGACTCCGGTTTGTTTGTCATTAAGAAGTCAGAATAATGCGAAAGATTTTCATCCTATTAATGGTATTTGCCCTTTTTAGCTGTTCAACCGACGGCGAGAATGGCATTGCGCTAGCACCTGAAGCGCAAATTGAATTTCAGGGGGAAGTAGAATGGGTTAAGAATTTTGGAGGTTCGGGTGAGGAAACGGCCCAAGCAATCATAACAACTTCCGATGGGGGCTATGCCATTTTAGGTTTTTCCAATAGTCTGGATGGTGAAATAGTAGGCAAGACAACTGCCGTAAATGATTATTGGCTTTTAAAGTTAGATCCAGCTGGTAACTTGGAATGGAATAAAACGTATGGCGGAAGCAAAGACGATAGGGGTCAGTCTTTGGCCCAGACCAATGACGGAGGTTATATTCTCACTGGATATGCCATGAGCGATGATGGGGATGGCAGTAATAATGAAGGTTTTCATGACAATTGGATTTTGAAATTAGATGCTTCGGGTAATGTGGAGTGGGAAAAAAATTTCGGCTTTTCTGGCCATGATCATTCCTATGATATCATACAAACCCAAGATGGGGGCTTCTTCTTTATTGGCTTTTTGGATATTACGGCTGCGCGAGCTGATGGGTACGACGAAAAAGGCCAATTTCTGACACGCCATGGTGTTGGGGAGTTTTGGGGCACAAAAATCGATTCCCAGGGCAATATTCAATGGCGTAAATACTTTGGGGGTACTAATAATGATAGGGCACATGCCGTAGTACAGTCCAATGACGGCGGATTTGTAATGGCGGGATTTTCTGAAAGCGATGATTTTGATATTAGCGATACCAAGGGGAGCTATGATTTTTGGGTTGTAAAAATCACAAGTACAGGTGATTTGGCATGGGAACGTTCCTATGGTGGATCGGGCATAGAAATTGCCTATGATATTGCTAAAACAACCGATAATGGTTATGTAATTACGGGTAATACCTTCAGTAATGACACCGATGTTTCGAAAAATAATGGGGAGTCAGATGTATGGTTGATCAAGTTAGCTGATAACGGCAATCTTTTATGGGAAAAAACCTTTGGTGGCACCCAGTTCGATGCTGCGCAAGGTGTTTATACTACTTTGGATGGAGGCTTCCTTATTGCCGGAAACTCCAAAAGTTCAGATATGGATGCTGTATCCAATATGGGGGAAAATGATCTGTGGTTGATTAAGACAGATGATAACGGAGCATTAATTTGGCAGCAAACCTTTGGTGGTACCGATTTGGATTATGGATTCGACGTCATTGAAAATACGGATAAAAGCGTTCTTGTCGTTGGTGAAAGTGCCAGTAAAGATTTCCCCAATCTTCAGAATAAGGGTATGACAGATGTAATAGTCATCAAAATCAAATAGGTAGAATACCAGGCGGATACCGATACTTTTTTTAGCCCTTAATCTTTCAGGCATAACTCCTTTTGTTGCTTCTTCGGTTTTGCATAATAATAATGAAGGCAAATAATTATTTAGGATTACCGTCAACATTTCAATAAACAGTTACTTTTTGGCATTTTGCAACTTCTTAAAGGGGTAAATTCATTAATTTTGCAGCTTTAAAAATTAAAAAATGACATCAGATTATAACAAGTGGCATTTGCCATATACACCTGCAAAGGAATTTAAAAAGAAAGTCGCCTATTTCAGTATGGAATTTGGCATTCATCAGGCACTAAAGATTTATTCGGGAGGATTGGGATTTTTAGCTGGCTCGCATATGCGTTCCGCTTTTGAACTCAAGCAAAATATGATTGGCATTGGGATGCTATGGAAGTACGGATATTACGACCAAGGTAGAAATGGAGACCAAACACTAAAAACCAATTTTATTGAAAAGAACTATAACTATCTGGAAGATTCTGGGATTGAAGTTGAGGTTAAATTGCACGACAACCCAGCTGTAAAAGTTCGTGCTATGGTATTAAAACCGGAAATTTTCGGTACAGTTCCCATGTATTTGTTGACTACCGATGTTGAGGGGAATGACTATTTGTCAAAAACCATTACCAACCATTTATATGATGCCAATCATATAACACGAATTTCGCAGAGTATAGTCTTGGGAATTGGGGGTGCAAAAATAGTGGAGGCATTGGGCGGAGCAGACATTTATCATCTAAACGAAGGACATGCCTTACCTGCGTTTTATTATTTAAGGGATAAAGGTGTAAAAAAAGACCAAATGGTATTTACCACGCACACCCCAGAAAAAGTCAGAAACGAGGAGCGGGATGGCCGTCACTTGAACAGATGTGGCTTCTTTGGGAAATATCTTTCCGAAGCTGAATTACAAAAAGAAGTGGTCAATGGTGGAATGATCAACTATACCGTATCTGCCTTAAGATTGGCTAAAAAATCCAATGCAGTTTCCAAGTTACACGCCAAAGTCGCGCAAAACATGTGGAAAGGTTATTCAGGAACAAGTGAAATTATTCCCATTACCAACGCCCAAAATCAAAAATTTTGGCAAGATGGGGAAATTGAAAAGGCACACCAAAGTAAGGATGCTAACTTGTATAAAAAAAGAAAAATTGAGCTGAAAAAAGTATTGTTCGATGAAGTTTTGAACCAAACGGTAAAACTTTTTGATCCTAATGTTTTAACCATTGTGCCTGTTGCACAAGTCAGCAAAAAGTGGGTTATGATCATTGTAGATCGGGGAATCGATCGTAACTTTAGGTATGCAGGGAAAAAAGGATTACCA
>Ga0209121_10005541_pt1 | contig 11407 bp, 14 predicted proteins | sample Cruoilmetagenom3_FD_187292 | JGI IMG/M metagenome (GOLD analysis project Ga0209121, IMG submission 187292) | Oil polluted marine microbial communities from Coal Oil Point, Santa Barbara, California, USA - Sample 3 (SPAdes) (version 2) | ecosystem: Environmental > Aquatic > Marine > Oil seeps ...
AACCACCTTTAGATTCGGGAATTCATATTCAAGCCGTGATTGCAGGAGTGAGCTTTTTGCGCGGACACCATCGTTGGCAATAATTGCGCTCAGGTGAGAATCTTCCACTGTTCGCAGCCTTTCCAGGGCGGAAAGCAGATACATTGCGATGAACCCAATCTCTTCCTCCGGTATCCGGGTAGGCACTTCATTTTCAAGGATAATAATGCTGCTTTCGGCGACGCGGTAAATTTTGGGAAACTTCTCTTTGATCGCGTTGAGATGCGAATTTCTAATGGGAATATGGTAATTCAAGCGGAAAAGACTGTAATCAAGATGGTTCTTGAGCTCTTGAAATAGAATTTCATCTATTTTTAACATCGGATGCAGCCGCATGGAGCAAATATTGATTATCTGCTGGGCGATCTGTTCGCTTTTATAAGAAGAAGGGATATGATTTGAGTCATTAATTTCCCGGGAGGGGCTGTTTTCCCAGCGGCTGCCAATTATCAGTGCAGTAAGAAGTTCTATTTCCTTCGGATTGGGTGCAATTTGAAATTCCTTTTCAATCTGGTACCCCAGCACCTGAGCGACCGCATATTCATCGGTTGCTGTCACGTTCTTGTCCACTTTACCGTGGATGGATTTTCCTTCCTTTATTGCCTGGGTCATGATGCCAAGATATATCATTATCTCAACCTGGGATTTAAGAGACATGCAGCGGTTGATATTCTCTTCTATATATAAGATGAGCTGGTAAGTGAAATCCAATCTAAGCTGATTGATAAAATCGGCAATGCAGTGTGAGATTGCGTCGCTGGTGAAATAATGGTGGTTTTCAAAATAACCGAATAGCCGATGCCATCTTTTGTCCCCTAACTCCTCGCGGATCAAGCGTACCAGGGCAAACCTGCGGGATACTTCCCGCCCTTCAATCCACAATCCTTTAGCAGATCTTTTTAATAATTGAATATTAAACCTGCCCAACCAACTTTCAACCCCCTGGATATCCTTGAAGATGGTTGAGCGGGAAAAATTCTCTACCTCAGACACCTTTTTCGCTGAAACCGGTTCGCTGGCTGTCAGCAAATACAAGAGCATGATACGGATGCGCTGCTTGCGGGATAACACGAGGTCGCAGTCTTCCAGAGCATTGATGGTTTCAAGGAGGTCATTTTTCTTTTGCTGGGACGCGACCACCTCGACGCCGTATCCGGGTTTATTTATGAACTCAACGCTGGAGGTTTGGAGCCATGAGCGTACAATGTTCATATTGTAACGGATGACGCGCGCGTTCAACCCTATTTTTTCTGCTAATTCAGCTAATGTGATCTTACCGTGAGCTTCAAGAAGTTCACGGATAATATTCTGCTGGCGAGTGTTAATATCTGGTTTGCGGCCGATCACAATTGGATTATATCATTATTAGTTTGTATTTGGCACAAATAATTACGCCAATAATTGTACATATTAACCTTAGTAGACGCTTGTATAATTGTTGAGGATAAAGCGGAAAAGCTTGTGCGTCCACTAGAAATCATTTTTTCAGGTAAAGCTGCGAGGAAATTATTTTATAAGTGCAGCAAAAAATATAGAGGTGTTATTCATTGTGTCTACAGAGCTGCTGGAAAACGTTCAAGTTTTAAAATTAAACAAGAAGAATAAAGAAGAGGTGTTAGAGGATCTCTCCAATGCTGCGATCAACGCGGGTTACGCGAAGCAGGGATACCATAAGGCGATCATGGAACGCGAAAATGAATATCCCACGGGTCTGCATACTCCTGAGATCGAAGTAGCTATTCCCCACGCGGACGCTGAATGGGCAAATACGCCTTCTTTGACGATCGGGCTGCTGGAGCACCCGGTTACCTTTAAACCAATGGGTGGCGAAGGCGGAGATGTTGCCGTGCAAATTGTTTTTATGCTCACGATAAAAGAACCGAAGCAGCAAATCAATTTTCTAAGGGCTTTTTCCACATTAATGGGTGAACCACAAGTATTAATAGATTTTAAAAATACTGGTAACTTTAAACCATTGATCGACAAGATAAAAAAGAGGATGGGATGATCTCTGCATCCTTTTAGAAATAGAAGGGTTAATAACAGAGTGAGGAGTAAGTATAAGAAATGAAATTGAAAGAAATCATCAACCCAAGAGTATTTGAAATCCCCGATTATGACCAGGGACATGTAACTAAATGCTGGCAGAATCCATCGATCCGCAGGCAAATGTCTAATGAATCCAATTATGCGCCGATTGAAGCGGTTCAGAAAGCGATCTGCGAAGCTGGTAAAGTAGCGAATTATTACGCTGAAGATCCAACCTATGCCATATCTCTCCGAGAGAAACTGGCGGCTTATTCTTCAGTAAAAGCAGAAAATGTGGCTCTGGGCAATGGCTCGATTGAATTGCTTGATCTAATCTTCCAGATCTTTATGGCAGAACCCGGAGTTGATGAAGCGATCATGCTTCAGCCGGATTACTCCGCATACGTACCGAGAATGACATATTTTGGCTGGAAAATAAAATATGCCAAGCTATCAAAGGGTTTGGATAAAGCGGCTGATCAAGTATTAGCGGCGATCTCAGATAAGACAAAGTTTGTTCTGCTCTCGCGCCCGAACAACCCGATGGGTACGGTCATGCCGGAAGATGAGATCCACCGAATGCTGAAAACAGGGAAGATCATCATTGTTGATGAAGCATATGTTGAAATGGCAGATGAGGACACATCGGTTTCCGCATGGGTGAATGAATATGATAATTTGATCGTCCTGCGCACATTCAGCAAAGGATTCTGCCTGGCGGGTATTCGCCTGGGTTATATGCTTGCCAATCCTGAAATTGTGCGGTATGTCAACAGATCCAAGCATATTTTTAATGTAAATATCGCGGCAATGGCAGCCGGCGAAGCGGCTATGGATCATCTTGATGAATATAAACTGGTATTCAGAAAATTAGCTGACACGCGTGATTGGCTGATTGATGAGTTGGGAAAAATTGATGGATTTAAACCGATTCCTTCCCAGACAAATTTTGTGATGGTCAATGTAAAAGAAACCGGCAGGAGCGCGACGGAGTTTGTTGATCATCTATTGGAAAAAAGTTTCTTTGTGCGCAGTTTTGCGAAGAAAGTGGGACTTGAACCTGACACTCATTTCCGAATCTCAGTGGGACTGCCTGAAGATATGAAGGAACTGGTTGAAGATTTGAAAGAGTTCATATAAAATAATAGATAAGGTGTTTAAGTAAGCATACTTACATCGGCATCCTTAAAAAATATTTAAAGAAGAGGAGTAACAAGAATGGGAAGACCTGCAGTATTCTTAGTAATGTGCGGCTCATCTGTCGCCTCAGCCAATCTGGCTGCCGTTAAACTGAAAGACGAAGCCCAAAGGCGCAAGGTGAAAGCAATCATCCGTGTAGGTAAGATTGCCGATATGGATGTATTGATTGAAAGGCAACGCCCTGACATTGTTGTGGCAACTGCGCAAACCACAAAGAAACATGAAGGCGTTAAAGTCTACAGCGGTGTACCGTTGATCAGCACCGTTGGTCAGGAAGAACTGTATGATGAAATATTTGCTTATATTGAAGAACAGGGTCTTGGCAAATAAGCCAGATCGGTACAGGTAATTCATAATTATGAAACCGGAAAATACGGCTTTTAAAGGAGGTGGACAATAAGAAAATTTTTAGATGGTAAGGTTTTGTTTTAATTTTATTAAAAAATAAAAAAGGAGATTAAAATGGATTTTGGGATTCTTTCTACAATACTTGATCCGATTCTTAATGCTGGACCACTTTTCATGATCTTTGTTGTGTTTTCAGTAATCGGCTTAATTGTTCGGCTGGGAGTAATAAAATCCCTCCGCAACGGCTTGATGATTGCGGTGGGTTTCCAGGGCGTTTACATCGTGGTTGATTTTTTCCTCGCTGCAGTAGCTCCAGCGGCTGAAGCCCTGGCGCTCAAGTTTGGCGGTGTGTTCACCTATACTGACATTGGTTGGTCCGCATTCGCCTCATTTGCTTTTGCGTCACCCTGGGCGTATGCTGTCATTGTGCTGAGCTTAGCAGTCAATCTGATCATGATCTTCCTCAGCATGACTGACACCCTTAACCTGAACATCTGGGACTTCTGGGAGGCAATCATTGCCACCCTGATCGTTTACGGTTTGACCGACAATATTGTCGCAGGTTTGATCTTTGGTGGCGTTTTCTTGGGTTGGTTCAACCTGATGATGTCAGACTTCAACGCTCAGCGCGGATACTGCGCGGATATTGGGTTTGAAGGGCTTTCCTTCTATCAGGGAACAAACGTTGCCTGGGGCGCCTTTGGACACTACGTAGGCAAACTGCTTGACAAGACTGGCTTGGAAGCCAAGATCACCCCCGAATACATTCAGGAGAAATTTGGCGTGATCGGTGAACCATCTGTTTTGGGTGGCATCATCGGCTTGCTCATGGGCATTGGCGCTGGCTACTACTGGATCGATATTGTCATGCTCATGATCGCACTGGCTACCTCGCTGGTCCTCATCCCCATGATGTCGGGTATCGTTATGCAGGCGCTTGTGCCAGTTACTGAAGCTGCTGCGAAATTCATGAAAGACAAGGCCGGCGGCAAGCAGTTATACATCGGTGTAGATCCCGCGATCGCTGTGGGCAATACCACCGTTCTGGCAACCACTGTTTTAATGGTTCCGATCCTGCTGCTTTTAGCCTTCGTTATCCCCGGTACTGTCAACCATCCTCTGGCTGACCTGCCCTCCCTGCTGTTCTTCTGGGTGTTTGTAGTCGCCCCCAACAAATTTGACGTGCTCCGCACTCTCATCACCACTACTCTTATGGGTATCTATGGCACATTAGCTGCTATCTGGGGTGTTGCGAAATGGTCTTCCATGGTCGCTGTGGCAACAGGTGTTGAAGTTGCCGAAGGCACTGGTGTGACCGCATGGTTCAACCATCTGTGCCCTGAAATGCTCGTAGCTGGCTTATTAGGCGAGAACTTTGATGCGATCGGTGGTGTAACCGGCATCATAGCATTCAGTGTTATTGTGATTGCTATAACCGTTGTCTTCCGCCTGCGCTATCTCAAGCGCGTGAAAGCGGCTGCTGCATAGTTCTTTCATAAACAACAACATGAGCCTGTCATGTCAACAGGCTCATGTTTTATTCTATGATGCATATTATCGAATAGTCCCATTTATTATTTGCCGGAATCATACCCATTATTTAATAAACAATAGATTCAGATATAATATGCATACTTTTCAGGAGAAATTATGCGATTTATTAGAAATGAAATCCAAACCCCCAGACGCCTGGTGCTGCCCGAGAAGCGTAAAAGCTTAACGTTTTTTATCCTGGTAGCTGGCGTTACAGTCTTAACTATTGGTGTAGCCGGCTTTTTCTCAGGGTTTTTATTTAGAGATTTGATAGAAGCGCGATGGGATTTATCATATCGAGAAGTGCAGAAATATTCACTTGTGGTTGGAGGGATAGGTATTATTCTATATATTATTACCGCGTCAGTGTTAAAGATCCCGCTGAGAAAAACTACTTATTATAAAGTCAGAACGATTATCCAGAATGAGCCCTTTGACCCACCCAGGAAACATGATTTCACAAAAGCAATATTTGCCCGCCTGCGTGAACTCGATGATGTTTGGGCATTCCTTGTGGAAGTGAAACCGAAGGGAATAGATTTTAAAATCCCGCAGGTCATCATTGGGCCGGGCGGTGTGTTCACCACGCTTCCGATCTCAGAGAATCCTGACCGGAGAGCGTTTAAAGATCCAGGACCACAGTTTGATCGAGCCAGCAAAAAATTAGGAAGCGCTATCGGGCGTACTGTACTGCCTATCATTGTCTTTTCAAACCCAAAACTGGTGTTATTATATAAAGAGAAATATTCTCCAAAAACACGTGTGATGCATATTCGCGAGATATATGATTTTATGAAGAATAAAAGGAGTGTACTCTCAGCGAAACAGCGGGAAGAAGCTGAAGCGAAAATATATACCCTGATCGATGGCACGGAACCTGGTAAATAAATGCAAAAAAGCCTCCTTTTGGAGGCTTTTTTTTAGCAAAGAATAAACTTGAGTGAATGTTTAAATGCGCTGGAAGGTGGCAAATTTTGGCTGAGTGAATCAACGTTTTATTCAACAACCCACTCAACGCTGGCGGATTGACACTGTCCCTGTACTTCCATGTAGTATGTGAATAATTCCAGCGGACAGCATTAAACAAAAAATGAGCGCGAAGAGGATCGAACTCTTAACCAATGGCTTAAAAGGCCACTGCTCTACCATTGAGCTACGCGCCCACAAGAAAATCTATTTTAACATGCCCTACTATTTGCGTCAACAGGTGTGAAATCAATGGTATTTGAGGGGTTTCACTTTCTAGTGTCGTCAACAAGAGATGAAGGAACTGAAAAGTGAGCAGTGGCTTATCGCAGATTTGGATAACATCCTTTCTTGGATTGATGCGATCATTCTGGACAGAAAATCAAGAAATTACAGCACCAGAACAATAAAATTCTACAAATATAAATTATAAAAATTTTATGATTATTGCCAAGCCCAGAAAACCTTTCAAGTCAAAGAAATTCGACCTACACTACTACGCAATTATCTAATTTGGTTAAAAGAACAAGGGCATAATGAAGGCGTGCAGTTTACATTCTATCGGGCTGTTAAGACATTCATGAAATGGTATCAAGTGGAAAATGACCTGGATGATTGGAAGAACCCAATTGAAGAAGTAAAATTCCAGGTCCCGAAAGACCCACCGCTCGAGCTGGCTAATGCTGTTGCCATAAAGGCAATTTTAAAGACCTGCAAAACCAATTTTACGGGAAAGCGTGATAAAGCCATTATTTTGATGTTGATGGGCCATGCTGATATACAGGTTCTCGGGAGATATCTTAAACAGGTAAACCAGGATTACCTTGAAGTTCATAGGAAATCTAGTCCGGCAGATAGATTTTAAGTTTTATTACCCATTGGATTTTAAATCCTCTTCGACTGCACATTTCCACCGATACCTCATTATCTGAGTTTTCCATTTCGTCTTTTGTGAGTTTAATGGTATTCTTTAATAGATATATTTAATAATAATTAATTTAGGAGAGATTGAGATGGGCGAAACCGGAAAAAAAGACAAAGGGAGAAAAGAACAAAAGAAAAAACCAAAGCTGACCATAAAAGAAAAACGGAAGTTAAAGCGCGAGAAAAAGAGAAATAGTACCGGGACTTTGTGACAACCAAACCGTGGAGTTCAAAAAATGGTTATTTCCACCTTTCTTTAGTCCATGTTTTTATTTCTTCATAAGCCCAACCGTTAGACAATTTTTCCTTTATTTTCTTCCCCCATCCAATCAATTTGGGCCGGTATCTTCCATCTTTTGTGTCTGGAACTAATAACCGAAACTCCACAAGTTTTTCTAATACTTCTTTCGATAATCCACTTTGCCGGCATAGCTCATCATCAGTCAGATATTTTAATAGTCTTCTTTTCTTCTTGTTCCTCAATTTCTGCCAATCTCTTATAGTAAATCTCATTTATTATTTAATTTTCCCATCTATTATCTAAATTCTTCAATACGTTTTTCGCATCACCAAATGAAAAACCCGGGATAGATTTATTCATCTTTCCAGCAATACTTGAATATAAAGAATCAAAATGATGAGATTGCTGACAACTGGTATAAGTCAAATCATAGCAATGCCGGCATCCACAATAGTCATATTGTATTGAGAGATATTGTTTCCCCACTCTTCGATTACAGACTCTTTAAATTTTTATTTGGTTTGAGAGGGCTGGCTGGTGAGCGGAGGTTGGTCCTGCTGAGATGAGGGTTGGGTGATTTTTGGGCGGGCAGGTTTTGATTCGACCGGGCAGAGGAGAAGTGCAAGATTATTGAGCGCTTCGAGGTCATATTCCAGACGCCCGCAGATGTCGCATACCCAGGCGGGAAAATCGGGAACGGTGACCAGGTCTTCACCGAACCAGGTGAAATAAGTAACCTTTACCTGGTGCATCTGGCCGATGTGGCACTCGCTGCATGGGATCATGCTGGTTGGGTTATCAAAACGACGCAATTGGTCCGCCAGTTATCTGGTGGGATCATCCACCTGAATTTGAAATGATTATACCACCGCATGAATTGGAATAAAAAAAACCCGGACAAGCCGGGCTGAAGGGATATTAAGGAAAATCAGTTTAAATGGATGGTTCAATGTGTACTGCGTCAACAATGCCAATGATGATGGAGATCACGCATGCGCCTTTGTTACCCATCACCTGCCGCGCGCCGTTGCCTTCATTAAGTACCAGGACGGTATCCCCAATGCCAGCATGAGTATTATCGAGCGCGATAAAATCCCCGCTGTCATCACCTTTTTCAAACCTAAGCGGCTGAACAACGAGCAGCCGACGATGTTTGTAATCCGGGTGGCTGATGGTGGTGACAACAGTTCCAACAACTTTTCCAATGACCATGATTTTATGTGAACTGGTTCCAACCTTTTTTCAATATAGTATCAATGCTTTCATCCTGGTTGACGCATAGTTCATCAACGATGCCAACCAGAGCCAGATCCACCGGTACAAATTTAATTTCAGGCATGGCTAATGATGCCTCCCGAGATTTGACCGTTACGCACACATCTTCTGGTCCCGCCTGCACAACATCGACTGCGACCTGCAGAGCACCGATTGGCTGCATATGTTTATTCAAAGGCTGAACGATCAGTAATTTCAAACCTTTTAATCCCGGATATTTCTGCGTACAAATGGCAGTACCTTTTACGCGGGCGAACTGCATCGCTTACTTTAATCCTAATTCTGACGCTACGCGGTCAATGATGCGGTCTAACAATTCATCGCTTATCTGGCTGCCCAACCGCGCTCGGACGGCGCTTTTCACATTTGCTCTGATCGCTTCGATCTTTGAAGAAGTCTTCAGCACGGGGGCGGCTGGCTTTGGTTTGGGCGAGGTTTTATTAATATATGGGCGGATAGGTGCAGCCGGAGGTGTGTCGGTGGACTGCAGGAGATCAACGCCCAAGCGCTTTGCTTTCTCGTACGCAAGATCTGTCAGGATGACATCATCGTTGACAACCAGGCTGCGCTCACCGCGCTGCACCATGTCTTCAATATCCCGTTCAGTAAAAAATCTCTTTCCCATAAAAGTCTCCTAATGGTTAACTATGTTTCTGACAGTGCGTTTATTACAGCTTCGCTTACAATCCGTTCCAGTTCGGATTCAGATAAGTTGCTTTCCTGAGGAGCAGGAATCTGGCATTCAGGTGCATGGCAGTAGCCGGAATACACACCTGCTTCCATCTCAACGATTTTTTGGTGGGTCTGGTGTAATTTTTCGAGACTGTCGGGCGCAAGGGGTTTTTCACCGCCAAGCTGGCGGGCATAGTAAATTACTCGAGCGGCAGCTTCAGCGTGTTCAACTTTGATAGCAGCTTGATAGATATCGCGGCCGACAGCTAGTAGTCCGTGGTGATCCAGCAATACTACACTGTTTTCACGCACGCGAATGCTCTCACGAATAGAATTGGCCAGCTCTGGACTGCCGGGTGCGGCATATGCCGCCAGAGGAATCCGACCGCCGAACATCACTTCCACTTCTGGTAAGATGTTTGATGGCAGGTCAAGACCCGCAACGGTAAAAGCTACCAGGATAGGTGGATGGCAGTGCGCCACTGAGCAGATATCTGCCCGTTCTTCATAAGCTGCCAGGTGCATGGCTACTTCAACTGTTGGCGGCAGGTCACCTTCGAGCTGGTTGCCCTGGCGGTCAATTTTGACAATTTGAGATGGCTTCAAGAAGCCCTTGCATAGTCTGGAAGGCGTGATAAGAATCTCATTATCATCTAGAATAGTAGACAGGTTGCCGTCGCTGCCAGTCATAAACCCGGCTGCGTACAAACGACTGCCGACCACGCAGATATCATTTCTTAGATTCCACTCTAATTCATTCATAAAATTATCCTTCCACACCTTCCAGGCTTTCCAGCGCTTTTGATGCGGCGTCGCGGGCAGTGACAATGTCTGCTTCTGATCCTGACAGCCACATACGTCCGAAGCGGCCAACGCCGGATACGTGAATGATCTTAATGCTGGCTTTTTTCTCTGCTTCGTTGCATGCAAAATTAATGTAGGCCGCAGGCGTAACTTCCATGACGAGCATAGTTTCACCCGGAACAAGCATACTGCCGCGCCGGAAGCGATTGAGCAGCTGTGCCTGATATGAATCCACGCGGGTGATGACCTGGGTGGACGCGATGCTGGGTTTCATGCGGTCTGTAACGCTGAGCCCCAGACGGTTCAGGACCATATTGCCTGCTTCAATGACAGCGGCCTGATTGAGGGAATGGATTTCAAACATTCCAAATTCCCGTTCAACGATCTGGGCGCCTGGTTTCGCCTCTGTGGACTTTACGGCGATATCGACTGTGCGAAAGACTTCATTCCCGGGCGCCATTTCGATATACAAGGATGCCATGCCTTCAGTTGGCAGGTCACCCTGTGTAACAGTGCCGATAAAAGCGGCATACTGCGCCTGCATTCTGTCTAACAGGCAGTAACAGCGTAATTGAAAATTCTCAGCCATATTATTTACCTTTTATTAAGTTTGTTTATCTCATATTCTCGATTTAATTCGATGTTATTAATACGCCGCTTAGGACAAACGCGAGACAAAAGTGTTACCTTCACCTTCACTGATAAAAAATGACCAGTGTTATTTGTATGTTCAGGCATCCACAGTGCAATACCTGAAATGCGTTCATTCAACACATGTGCGGTCATCATTCCATGCCTGCAAAGGGTTCACCGCAGGCACGGAACCATGTGAAAGTAAATTAATTATTACTTTGCTTCGGTTGTGCGGCCGCTCATGCTGCCCTTAGTTTTATGGGGCAGGATCATTTCGACATCCGAGTGCGGTCTCGGGATAACATGTACGGATACAAGTTCGCCGACCCGTTTCGCGGCTGCTGCGCCTGCGTCAGTGGCTGCTTTTACAGCGCCCACATCTCCACGCACCATCACGCTCACATATCCGCCTCCAACATATTCGGAACCGATCAGTGTAACGTTTGCGGCTTTAACCATCGCGTCAGCAGCTTCAATTGAGCTGACCAGACCTTTGGTCTCTACCATTCCAAGAGCGATTAATTCAGGGTTTGTTGCCATTTTCTTTTCCTTTCTTTACTTTCACTTAGTTTGATTGATGATTTCTTGAACTACTTGCTGAACAAGCGTTTCGATATCCTGCGTGTTTGATACGGCAGCGGACGCTGGCTGTGGTCCGCGCAGGGCTGCCTGTGGGGGAGGAGTGGTTTCATACGCCAGCCGTTTGATATTGTATAGATGATGGACGGTTATATTGTCCCCGGT
>Ga0209121_10005542_pt1 | contig 11406 bp, 5 predicted proteins | sample Cruoilmetagenom3_FD_187292 | JGI IMG/M metagenome (GOLD analysis project Ga0209121, IMG submission 187292) | Oil polluted marine microbial communities from Coal Oil Point, Santa Barbara, California, USA - Sample 3 (SPAdes) (version 2) | ecosystem: Environmental > Aquatic > Marine > Oil seeps ...
AAGTTTTTAGTTGAAAACATGCGAGATCACTATTATTTCGTTCTTAAAAATGATGAAAAGGTTGATGATTTTTTTGAAAGTATAAGTAATAAAATTACGATACCGCAAGATACGACAAGCTCTTATGTGTATTCACTTTTGAGGCAAAATATGATGGATGAGCTTATTTCAAAAGGTTTAGAGGATGGAAGTTTGGCACAGCCGAAGTATGAAATGAAAACTGATATGAAAAATATAAGTGCAGAGTTTCTTATAGAGAATATTGAATATGCTTTTAAAGCATGGGAATTTCCTTGGTCACGCGATTATTCTTTTGATGATTTCTGTAAATATATCCTTCCTTACAGATATAGTACTGAACCACCATCATCATGGCGAAAAGAAATTTTTGAAGAGTATAAATGGATTGTAGATTCCTTGCCAAATGCCACTTCGGCGGAGGCTGCAGCTTTAATAAATAAAAAGTTTGCTGAAGCTGGTTTTGAAGGTTCAGATGTTTTAGAAAAAACAAGAATACGACTTAAAATAACAAACCAATTAGATGTAAAAGCCTTCACAGATTGTTTTGATCAAACAGGTTTAGGCGTTAGTGCATTACGGGCACTTGGAATTCCTTCAGCTGTTGCTAAAATCCCTAGATGGGGAAATAGAAATAATGGGCACGAAATGACAGGAATAATGAATCTTCAAGGGGGGTGGAACATATTTAATTTTACTGGTGGAAGAGGTCCAAATGAACTACATAGAACAGTTGCGCCTAAAATATTTATGAAGCATTTTGATGAGATGGATAATTTTGAGCCTGTTTTAATTGATGCATCAGGAGAATTGATGAAAACAGTAGATTTGGAAGTTGAAATTTATGCAAATGAATATGATGAAGTTTATTTATGCGTATTCGATAATCTTTCTTGGAGGCCTTTGTTCAAAGGTGAAAATTTAAAAACAAAAGCCATTTTTGCAGATGTTGGATACAATGAATCAATGTTCATAGCAGCTAAAAAAACTAAAAATAAGCTAAAGGCTGTATCTTATCCGTTCTTACCAGATTCCATAGGTAAAATAACATATTTTAAACCTAATTTAGAAAAACAGACTACAACATCCTTTGAAAGAAAATATCCAACTTCTGGTTCGCGTAATGCTAGATTGGTAGATTTAAAAGGTGGTAAATTTACAATAGCTAATTCTAAAGACTTTGAAAATAAAAATTTACTTTATGAAATAGATTCTACAATAAAATACAGAAACAATATTGTAAAAGTTCCTGAACAAACTGGAAAATATGTCAGGTATGAGTTTCCTAAACATGACGATTCAAATTATATGGAAGGACCTGCGGAAATTTCATTTTATACTACAAATAATGGTAAGCTAGAAAAAGTAACAGGAAGATATTATGGGTCACCACAAATTTCTCAAGAGCATATCGAAATTATGACAGACAATGATGAACTCAATTATGTTAGAATTGGATTTTATAATGAATATATACCAATAACTACAGGTCTATATATTTTAAGAAAAGTAGAAGAGACTGTTTGGGTTGGCATGGAGCTGGATTCGGAAACTAAAATAACACATATAGGTATTTGTCCTAGAAATGATAAAAATTCAGTATACCCGGGAATGAATTATGAATTATTTTATTGGGGTTATGCTTGGATTTCTTTAGGAGAAAAACAGGCAACAAGCCATTCAATTTCCTATGATGGAATTCCAGAGAACGCATTATTGTGGTTAAGAAATTTGGATGAAGGAAAAGAGGAAAGGATTTTTATTTTAAATGAAGGTAAGCAAATTTGGTATTAGTATTTAAATGCTTTGTGATTTTTAAAAACATAACTTATGCTATTTTCACTTTGAATTCCTTTAACAATGTAAGATTTAATCGTAATTTAGAAGCTTCAATATTTTAAAATTGCTTATGCGTTCAAAAATAATTATTTTACCTTTTATACTTTTGCTAATAGTTTCTTGTGGAAATAACAAAAGAGAATTTCAAAAAGTATATGATTATTATAGCAAACCAGAAGATAGTCTAAAGCTAAAAGCTGCGGAGTTCTTAATAAAAAACATAAGAAATCATTCATTTTCTGTACTGACAGAAGAAGAAAAGGTAGATGATTTTTTTAAATCTTTGGGAAAAGAAATAGTAGTGCCTTATATGGACAATGTTGAGCTTCGTTATGAATTAAAGCAAAATTTAGTCGATGATTTTATTTCAAAAGGGTTAAAAAATGGAAGTTTACCACCTCCAACGTATCAAAAAAGAAGAAAAGATTTAGAAGCCATTAAGTCTGAATTTTTGATTGAAAATATAGAGTATGCTTTCAAAGCATGGAAATTTCCTTGGGCTCGTAAATATTCTTTTAATGATTTTTGTAAATATATTCTGCCTTATCGTTATGGAAACGAACCTCTTGAACCTTGGCGTAAGGAGCTTTTTGAGAAGTACAAATGGATTGCAGATTCTTTACCAAATGGAAATACTTTAGAAGCAACAATTTTAATTAATAAGCAATTTCAAAAGGATTTTATCACATCAAAAGTGTTAGGTAAAAAAGGGTACAGAATTAAAATTTCTAATCAACTAGATGCCGGTATTTTCGTAGATTGTTACGACCAAGCGGGTTTAGGTGTTTCTGTTTTAAGAGCTCTTGGAATTCCTTCTACAGTTGTTAGAATTCCGAAATGGGGAAACAGGAATTCAGGACATGATATGACAGGAATCATTAATTTAAATAATGAGTGGATAGATTTTAATTTTGCTGGTTTAAACCACGATCCACTTTCAAAAAATTTAGTGAGAGCTCCTAAAATTTATTTCAAACATTTTGATGAATACGAAGACGCAACAAGTAAATCGATCAAAACTATTAATTTAGAAGTAAAGGTGAATGCTAACGAAAAAGATGTTATTTATTTATGCGTTTTTGATAATTTGTCTTGGGTCCCAGTTTTCAAAGGAAAAAATCTGAAATCGAAAGTAATTTTTGAAGATGTAGGTAATAATACAGAAGTCATGTTTCTTGCGGCAGTAAAATCAGAAGGTGAATTAAAACCAGTTTCCTCTGTATTTTTAAAAGATTCATTAGGGAATGTAAAATACTATAAGCCAACTAGTAAAAAGCATACAACATCATTAAATCGTAAGTATCCAGGTTCTAAAAAAGGTTTATCTAGGTTAAATACTTTAATTGGAGGAGAGTTCTCTATAGCTGATTCAAAAGATTTTTTAAACAAAAAACAACTCTTTAAGATTGATACTATCTTAGAATATAGAAATAATATAATTAAGGTTCCGGAACAGAAAGGTAAATATGTCCGATATGATTTTCCATCATCTTTAGAATCTAATTTTGATGGGCCTGCCGAGATTTCCTTTTATACCACAAATCAAGGTAAGCTGGAGAAAATTAAAGGAAAATATTTCGGGTCTCCACAACTTTCACAAGAGCATATTAAAATTATGACTGATAATGATGTGCTTAACTATGTTGAAGTTTGGGATTATAAGAAAGATGTAGAATTTGAAACGGATCTTTATATCTTAAGAAAGGACAAGCAGCCAATTTGGTTCGGAATGGAAATGGATTCAGTAACCACAGTAACTCATATTGGTATTTGTCCAAGAAATGATAAAAATGGGGTATATCCTGGAATGAATTATGAATTATTTTATTGGGATTATGCTTGGGTTTCTTTAGGAGCAAAAAAAGCAAATAGCAATTCAATTTCTTATGAAGGTATTCCTGAAAATGCATTATTATGGCTTAGAAATTTGGATGAAGGAAAGGAAGAGCGAATTTTTACATTAGTTGATGGAGAACAAGTTTGGTGGTAATATTAATACAACTTATAGGGGTAAAGTAAATTTTTTTTTTAAACAAAAATATGGTTTATGAACCTATCAAAAATGAGTAAAAAAGCTAAATTTGATTGAGCTCAAATTAATAATTATTGATTGTAAAATTTAAAAAAATGAGCGTTTATGAAGCTACATTATTGAATTTCAAGGGTTTTTTTACTAAAAAAGCACGTTTTAAGCATAAAAAATTGCCATTTTAATTAATTTTTGCTACTTTCAACCTCAATAATATTTGCGAAGATAGACTTAAGATCTTATATTTGTTAATATTAAAACTTAATTAATTCAAAGAAATTTAAAATTATGGAAGGATACTGTGTAAAGTGTAAAGCAAAAAAAGAAATTAAAGATGGTGTTGAAGTTACTATGAAAAATGGTAGAAAAGCAATGAAAGGTAAATGCCCAACTTGTGGAACTGGAATGTTTCGTATTTTAGGAAAGGCTTAAGCTTTTTTAAACTAAAACATTTAATTTTAAACCTTACTATTTTTAGTAAGGTTTTTTTTATTTTAATTAATAACTTAAACAACATGAATTCTTCAAAATTTAAAACTATTAAAAGCCATATAATAATTAAAATTCCATTATTTATTATCATAGTTTTATTAAACTCTTGTAAAGAAAATGAGAAAAGTGTTTCTAAAGAAATTTTCGTAAAAAAATTAATTACTCAAATTTCAGAAATTGATGGTGATGTTGCATTGGCTTTTTACAATCTTTCAACTCAAGATGAAATTTTAATAAATGTAAACGAAAATTTTCATGCAGCGAGTACCATGAAAGTTCCAGTTATGATTGAACTGTACAAACAGGCAGCACTAAATAAAATAGATTTACGAGATTCAATTGTATTAAAGAATGAATTTAAAAGTATTGTTGATGGCAGTTTATATACAATGGATATAGGTAGTGATGGCGACGATGTTATTTACAGTCAAATAGGAACAAAAGTATCTATTAACTATTTAATTTATCAAATGATAACAGTTAGTAGTAATTTAGCAACCAATGTATTAATTGATATGGTAGGGGCAAAAAATGTTACATCAAGCATGAGGTTGTTAGGTGCTGATAAAATTGAAGTCTTAAGAGGTGTTGAAGACATTAAAGCGTATGAACAAGGTTTAAGTAATGATACTACCGCAAAAGATTTACTTACAATTATGAAAGCGATTGCAACCAATGAAGCAGGTTCAAAACAAGATTGTAGTGAAATGATTGCTATTTTAAAAGACCAAAAATTTAACGAAATAATTCCAAAGTATTTACCAAATAATGTATCTGTAGCTCATAAAACAGGATCAATTACTGGGGTGCATCATGATGCTGGAATTGTGTATTTACCTAATGGAGAATCATATGTGTTGGTGTTACTTTCAAAAAATTTAAAAGACTTTGATAAAGGAACTGATCAACTTGCAAGAATTTCAGAAAGTATTTTTAATTATGTAAGTAATGACAAATAATTCTATTTTTCATTCAATATTATGGAGTGTATAAAAAAATAAATTACATTAAATATAGTAGATTTTACATGTAAAAATATTGATATGAAGTAGATAAATAACACCATTATTTTTTTGTAGCCAAGTCACTCTAAATTTAACACATCAATTTTTGATTTAACATTTTTTTAACAATAGTACGAGACAACGAGTTATGTTTTAATGAATCTTATATGAATAATACTTAAACTAATATTAATTCAAATTTACTAAAACATGAAAACAAAGTTTAAAGGATTTTTAACACTAATACTAGCGTTACTCATGCAATTTACCTTTGCACAAGAAAAAACGGTTTCAGGTACTGTTAGTGATCAATCGGGTCCTTTGCCTGGTGTATCGATAATAGTTAAAGGAACGACAAAAGGAACCCAAACGAATTTTGATGGGAAATTCACTATTTCAGTAAGTGTAGGCGATGTACTAGCATTTTCCTATGTGGGAATGAAACCAGTGAATGTTACCGTTGGAGCAAGTAATACAGTAAATGTTACTATGCAAGAAGACTCAAACTTGTTAGAAGAAGTTATTGTAACTGCTTATGGTACTTCAACTAAAGAAGCTTTTACAGGGTCTGCCGATGTTATTGGAACTAAAGACCTAGAGTTAAGAGCTGTAACGTCACCAATCGCTGCCATAGAAGGAAATGCTACAGGTATTCAATTTACTTCACCTTCTGGTCAACCAGGCTCTTCTCCAGGAATAGTAATACGTGGTGTAGGTACTTTAAATGGTGGTTCAACGAGCCCTCTATATATTATAGATGGAATTCAATTTGAAGGTGGTTTATCAAGTATAAATCAAAACGATATTGAATCGCTTACCATTTTAAAAGATGCTGCTTCTACATCATTATACGGTTCTAGAGCTGCAAATGGTGTTGTAATTATTAAAACAAAAAGTGGTAGAAAAAATGCTGCTACTACTGTAAATGTTTCAACGCAATACGGAACGATTACAAAAGGAATTCCTGAATATGAAGCTGTTGGCGCAGGTCAATATTATGAATTAATGTGGGAATCTTACAAAAATTCTTTAGGAGGATTTGGAAATGAAGCTGAAGCTTCTGAGAAAATTTTTAATAGATTAGGATACAACCCTTTTAATGTGCCAAACAATCAAATTGTTGGTACGGATGGTAAAATAAATCCTAATGCTAGTGTTATTTATCAAGGTTTAGATTGGTATAAAGAACTAGAAAGAACTGGAAGTAGAATAAATCATTCTTTAGATGTTTCAGGAGGTGGTGAAAATCATTCAGTATTCTTCTCAGCATCTTATTTAAAGGAAGATGGATATGTTATTGAAAGTAACTATGACCGATTAACAACTAGATTGAATGCTGATTTTAGTCCGACAGAATGGTTAACATTAGGTGGTAGTATAAATATGGCTATTTCAGATTCTAACGGACCTACGGGTGCAGGTGGAAGTAGTATTGTTAATCCTTTTGCTTGGGCAAAAGATTTAGGACCTATTTATCCTGTTTATATTGTTGATTTAGATGGTAATATTGTTCGTGACGAAGCTGGAAATCCTAGATACGATTTAGGTGAAGGGTATTCTGAATACAATATTCAAACAAGACCTTATAATCCTGGACGTCATGGAGTTGCTGAAGCAATTTTAAATGAAGAAGTAACGAAAGTCAATAACTTTGGATTTAGATATTTTGGTGAATTCACTTTATTGGATGGATTAAAATTTAGATTAGATTATGGTCAAGATATTCAAGACTATATTAATAAAAGTTATGAAAATGAAATTGTAGGTGACGGTGCTCCAACAGGACGATATGGTGAAACTAGATACCGTAGAAATACAGAGAACTTTACACAATTATTGACTTATAAAAAGTCTTTTAATGATGTTCATAATTTTGATGTTACATTAGGACACGAAAGTTTTGACAGACATTACTCAGAAAATAATGGTTTAACAAACACACAAACTGCAGCAGGAATTTATGAATATGCTAACTTTTCAGTTGTAAGTAGTTTAGGTGGTTATAGCTCCGATAAAAAATTAGAAGGTTATTTTGCAAGGTTAAACTATAATTTTGACAACAAATATTACATCAGTGCTTCTGCCAGAAGAGATGGAAGTTCGGTGTTTAGCAAAGACTCTAGATGGGGTACTTTTTATTCAGTAGGTGCTTCTTGGAGAATGGATCAAGAAGACTTTATGCAAGATGTTTCTTTTGTAGATAAATTAAAATTAAGAGCTTCATATGGTGAAGTTGGTAATGATAATTTAGGTAGTTTTTACATTTCTCAAGCTCTAACCGACTTGTACTCTAATGCTGGAAATCCTGCTATCTATTTTTCTAGTTTAGGAAATGAAGATTTACAATGGGAAACTAGCGAAAGTTATGATGTTGCTTTAGAATTTGCACTATTTGATAACCTTATTGATGGTTCTATAGAATATTATAAGAAAAATTCTAGTGATTTATTATACAACTTACCAATACCTTATTCAGATTCAGGATTAAATGAAGCTCCATTTAATATTGGAGATATGTATAATTCAGGTATTGAATTAGGACTTACTGGTCATCTTTTTAAGAATAATGATTTTAACTGGGATTTAACAGTTATGGCCTCTACTTTAAAAAATGAAATTACAGACCTTCCAGACCCATTTGTTAATGGCTCTAAACGTTGGGAAGTAGGTCGCTCTCGTTATGATTTTTATATCTATGATTATGCTGGAGTTGATCCAGATAACGGAGATGCTTTGTATAACATGTATGAACCTAATGACGATGGAGATCAAGTTCCTGTGTTAAATGAAGATGGTACACACAAAACTACCACTGATTACCAAGATGCAGATAAAGTTTATGTAAACGAATCTTCTATTCCAGATTTAATTGGATCGATTTCAAACCGCTTTAGATTTAAAGAATTTGCACTTGATTTTACATTTGTGTATGGAATTGGAGGTAAAGTATTAGATTATGGTTATGCAAATATGATGCACGAAGGTGTTTATGGAGATTCATACCATGTAGACATGTTAAACGCTTGGCGTAATCCTGGTGACATTACAGATGTTCCTAGAATTGAAAATGGTAATACAGATTTATCACCGAACATGACAACTAGATTTTTAACGGATGCAACTTATTTTGCACTTAAAAATGTAAACTTATCATATACATTAAATAAAGATTTTTCTGATAAAATAGGCGTAAATAATTTTAGATTATTTCTTTCAGCAGAAAATCTTTTCTTAAATAGCAAAAGAACTGGTTTAAACCCTCAATATAGCTTGGGTGGAACACCTTCTGGTAACGATTATAACCCAGCTAGTGTAGTAACAGTAGGGTTAAATGTATCATTTTAATAAAAAAATAAAAAAATAATTATGTTACAAAAAACACGAATACTGCTACTTGCAATTTCGATGATTGCATTTACTGCTTGTGAAGAAGATTTTCTGGAAACTAAACCAACGGATGCAATTGCAGCGGCTGATGCGTTAAGTAGTCCAGAAAATATGGATCTATTACTGAATGGGTTACATAGACAAATGTATGCCCAAAACCCTTTGCCTGGAACTTCATCATCTAGATCAGGACAAAGTCACTTTCTTCCTTCATTTGATGCAATGGGAGGTAATATCATTCATTCATCACCAGGTAATGGTTGGATGAGGTCTGATTTACAATGGAGAGTACATACTAATGCTTCGTTTACTACGGTTGATAATATGTGGTATGAGCGCTATCATTTTATAGCTACTGCAAACGCTATTATTAATAAAGCTGCAGAGGGTGATATGGCCGTAAATCCAGCATTAAATAATATTCTTGGTCAAGCATATGCTTATAGAGCATGGGCGTATCACCAATTGGTAATCACTTTTGCAAAAGGATATATTATAGGAAATCCTTCTACTGATTTAGGTGTACCGATAAATTTGGAAAAAGGAGCTCCTTTTGATAGTTCTCCAAGAGCTACAGTTGAAGCTGTTTATACTCAAATTGAAAGTGATATTAATATGTCTATTACTCACTTTGAAGATGCATCTTCACCTGATAATAAATCTAATCTTTCTATTAATGCTGCTTACGGTATTAAATCAAGAATAGCATTATCAAAAGGTGATTGGCAAACTGCAGCTGACGCAGCAGTGATGGCGAGAGACGGATTTCCTCTTTTAGACGAAGGCGATTGGTTATCTGGTTTTAATACTACCGATCTTTCTGAAGTTATTTGGGGTGGACATGTAATTGATACTGAAACAAATTACTATCAATCATATTTTTATTATATCTGTTCAACATTTAACGGATCACAAAATAGAAGTAATCCTAAAATTATAAACAAAGAAGTATATAATAATATTCCTGATACCGATTATCGTAAAAAAGCTTGGTTGCCTTTAGCACCAAATACGAACTCTTCAGCTTCAAATGATCTAGGAGGAAGTTATGAAACGGATCCAAATTATGATAACGAAGATGATTTTTGGGATGCTTGGGAAGCAATTATTAATCAGTATGGTATGACAACTGGGCATAATACGCACCCATATATGTCAATGAAATTTTTACAAAAAAACCCAGGGACTATAGATCCTGATGATGTAATTTATATGCGTTCATCTGAAATGTATTTAAATGAGGCTGAATCTTATGCAATGTTAAATGATGTTGCCAAAGCTCAAGCGGCTTTAAAGCCTTTAGGTGAAGCTAGAGATAGTGCATATGACGTTACTCAATTTAACTCTAAAGAGTTATTAATGGAAGAAATTAAACAACAACGCCATGTAGAACTTTGGGGTGAAGGATTTAGTTTTCATGACCACATTCGTTGGGATGATGCTTTAGATCAAACAAATTCTGGTGCATCTGAAGTACTTTATGGTGATGGTTTTTACCAAGCTAAACCTTCAGTTAATGATGCTTGGATATGGAAAATTCCTCAAGCGGAAATTGACTCAAATCCAAATTTATCTGAGGCAGATCAAAACTAATAGTAGATAACCATTAGTTTTCATAGTTAAAATGAACCCTATCATATTTTTATGATAGGGTTTTTTTCTAAAATTTATTTCATTACGTGATAAATATCAGTAAAAAAGTGAATTCTAGAACTTACATTTACATAAATATTCATTACTTACATTCTTTAAGTGATGAGTTTTTGATTTTTTTAGTTAGTAGTAAAAAAAAGGGAGTTTCGTACTCCCTTTTTTTATTTCTAAACCTAAATTTTGACTTTTATTTAATGTTCCTAAATTAATAATTTTGTGTTTCTTATATAAAAATTGATTTATCTGGTCATCTGTTTATATTAAAAACAGTGTATTTTACAGGTAGTTTGTTGTATTTCAATAGATTAATTTTTTTTTTAAAAAATAATTTGTAAATTAGGGTATTCATCCCCATAACTTTAAACTCAAAGTTTTAATTTATTTGATAATTGAGTTACTATGAAAAACAGACACCTATACATAAAGCTGCTCTTTTTTGGGCTCTTGGTATTAATGGCAAAAGCCAATGGTGTGTATGCTCAATATAGAATAACTGTTGAAAGTGCAATTACTTCAGAGTTGTCAAATTTTATAAAGAATTCAGAAGATACTTTTTATGATAACAATCCTTTATTACATTTAGATACTTATTTTGAGGAAATTCAAGAAGAGGTTTCTGTTGTTGACGAATCATCTAATGACGATGGGAAGCTTGATGAAATATTAACTATAACATTAGAGCCTGCACCTTCTGATATAACTGTGAGCTGTGATTCTGAAGTGCCTTCTATGATTTCTTTGAATTGGAGTGACACCTGTGTTCCAACTTCAGGAACTGTTACAGGAGTAGATGTTATTACTCCAGGAAGTTGTACTAATAAATATTCAATATTAAGAACTTGGACTTATACGAGTAGTTGCAATGGTGACGCTGATACAGAAACCCAAACGATTACAGTTGATGATCAAACAGCGCCTGTAATTACGAGTATACCGGCAGACATGACAGTAAGTTGTCCTTCTGCAGTACCAGCGACAAATATT
>Ga0209121_10005544_pt1 | contig 11404 bp, 11 predicted proteins | sample Cruoilmetagenom3_FD_187292 | JGI IMG/M metagenome (GOLD analysis project Ga0209121, IMG submission 187292) | Oil polluted marine microbial communities from Coal Oil Point, Santa Barbara, California, USA - Sample 3 (SPAdes) (version 2) | ecosystem: Environmental > Aquatic > Marine > Oil seeps ...
ACAGCCGCAGAAGCTGCTGCCTTGGTCGCGATGGTCGGGCGGATCACACTTGGAAAAAAGAAATATGCAGACGTTCAACAAGAAATGAGTGAGGTTGTCCGTCAGGCAGATGCACTCCGGGAAGTGCTATCTGAATTAATCAATGAGGATGCGGAGGCATTTGATGCGGTGATGCGCGCATATAGACTGCCCAAAGAGACAGAAGAGCAGAAGCAGGAGCGGGAATCGGAAGTCCAGGCAGCAACCTTACAAGCAGCGCAGGTTCCGTTGAAGACCTGCCAGGAAGCGCTGAAAGTGATGCGGTTAGCTATCACGGCTGCAAGTAAGGGAAATAAAAATGCGATTACGGATGCGGGGACCGCGTCTGCACTGGCGGTCGCGGCGATAATAAGCGCGGGCGCTAATGTGCGAATCAATCTGCAATCATTATCGGATAGTCCTATGAGGGAGAAATTAACAACCCAATTAAAAAAAATTGAATCGGAAACTCGTGAATTGGATAAGCAGGTCAGGAAACACCTGCAGGCACGCGTACAGATCACCCTGCTTTGATACAATTAATTTCAATGAAAAAACATTTATATCCGATACTGCCGCTGTTAATTCTGTCGTCGATTGTATTTAATGCTTGCGGAGGTGCTCCTGAAACTGAAGCGGAACTTACTCGAAACACCTCACTAATGACCCCCGATTCATTTATGGTTAGCATTCCTCCATATATTCCGGATACTTTGGTTGATACATTGGAAAATATTCAAGCAATTGAAATATCCAATTCTCTTGATGGATCGGATATTCAGATTGATGTAAGCGCGGATGATCCGATCATCGAGTGGATATACGTGTTGGCAGCGCCATTTTCTTATATAGGTGAAGGTGCTGCAGGCGCTGACCTGCAGGCGTTCTGGCAGGGAAATACAGATCCGGATTTTCCTGCTGAAGTAATTTTTGTGGACGGCAGCACGAAGGCGGTTATTGAAAAAATATGGGGTTCAGCATCGACCAGCAATGTGAAGGTAATTTCAACACAAGAGCTCCTCAGCCGGGCATGGGAGAGTGGAAACGCGTTAGCGATCCTGCCCTTTGGGCAGTTAGAGCCGGAGTGGAAGGTGCTGGCGGTAGATGGTCTTTCACCTATCAATAAGGATTTCAATCCATCAGAATATATTTTAAATGTCCCCTTTTCTTTATTGGGTGACCAAACAGCGCTGGAAGGACTGCGTTTTTATATCGCAGAAGAAAAGAGCAGCGGCATGGCATTTCCATTGAGCAATCGCCGTGCTGATAGATTAACGACGGTAGTGATGACGGGCGTTACGGCACTGGTGCGGGGGACGGCTTATATGATGGAAACCAGAGGATATACATATCCTGCAATTGATATCGGCGATATTTTACGCGATGCGGATATTCTCCACATTAGCAATGAAGTTCCTTTCACTGAAAGCTGTCCAAATCCATTTGCTAATAAAGTAAATAATACCAATTTAGTATTCTGCAGTAAGCCGGATTATATCCAATTATTGGAAGCTATTGGGACGGATGTTGTGGAGCTAACAGGGGACCATTTCAGAGATTGGGGCCCGGAAGCAATGTTGAAAACGCTGGAGATGTATGAAGACCGAAACTGGCAGTACTACGGTGGGGGACGAGATTATACTGATGGCATCCAACCGGCCACTTTTAATCATCATGGAAATAAGATCGCTTTCTTTGGGTGCAATGCGAAACCTCGGGGATATGCAACTGCCAGTGATTCTTCCCCGGGAGCTGTGCACTGCGATATGGAATTGATGGCTGATCAAGTGAAAAATGCTGTTGCTCAGGGATATCAACCAATCTTCACTTTCCAGCATCTGGAATATTACTCCTACGATGCCAGCCCAGCACTGCAGGTGGATTTTCATTCCGCCGCGGATGCAGGCGCTGTGATTATCAGCGGCAGCCAGGCACACCAGCCGCACGCGCTTGAATTCTATAAATCCAGTTTCTTGCACTATGGACTTGGCAACCTGTTCTTTGATCAGTACAAAGAAGGATTCTCTCAGCGGCAGGCATTCATTGATCGGCATGTATTTTATGATGGGCAGTATATCAGCACCGAATTGATTCCGATTATGTTCATTGATTTGGCAAGACCAAGGTTGATGACAGAAGAAGAACGAAAAAACCTGCTAAATATTGTTTTTACAGCCAGCGGGTGGTAATAAAGGAGTAAAAAATGGCACTGCTTCCCGATTTTCGAATACGAGAATTTGCATTGAAAAAAAAGATGATTGAACCGTTTGTGGATAAACAACAACGAAGAGGGGTTATTTCATATGGCTTATCCTCGTATGGATATGATATCCGTGTGGCAGATGAATTCAAGATCTTTACCAATGTGAATTCTGCTGTTGTGGACCCCAAAAAATTTGATAAACGCTCAATGGTGAATTTCAAAGGCGACATCTGTGTGATTCCTCCGAACTCATTCGCGTTAGCCAAAACAGTGGAATATTTTCGGATTCCCAGACAGGTCCTGACCATCTGCGTGGGTAAAAGCACCTATGCTCGCTGCGGGATAATTGTAAACGTGACTCCTTTTGAACCAGAATGGGAAGGATTTGTTACTCTGGAAATTTCTAACACTACCCCTTTGCCAGCGCGTATTTACGCCAACGAGGGAATTGCCCAGGTGCTGTTCTTTGAAAGCGATGCTCCCTGTGAAGTCTCCTATGCGGATAAGAAAGGTAAATACCAGAATCAAATGGATATCGTTCTCCCTAAGCTTTAGCCCAGATGAGTACAAAAAAGAGGATCCAAAGAAAGTTAGTCCACCGAGTTTACTCGGAGCGATATTTATTGATCACATTGGTCAGTTTTGCGCTCTCTGTTTCCGTGATCCGCTTCTTTCTTGAAATCACAGGTTATCCGCAGATTGGCAGCGATGAGCTGCATATTGCCCATGTCCTGTGGGGAGGGTTGCTGTTATTTGCCAGCAGTTTATTACCCCTTATATTTGTAAATAAACGGATCCTGGATATCAGCGCACTTTTATCAGGGATAGGGGTGGGGCTTTTTATTGATGAAGTGGGTAAATTCATCACTCAGACAAACAATTATTTCTACCCCGCTGCGGCACCGATTATTTACGTGTTCTTTCTGCTTACGATCCAAATCTACAGGATAGTCCGAAAGCCGATTAAAAATGATCTTCGTACTAATCTCTTCCATACATTAGAAGAATTTGAAGAGGTCCTTGAAGGAGATCTTTCAGACATTGAAAAAGAACATATTATCAGTCGGATGGAAACACTTGATTTCGTGAGTGAAGATAAAGACTTATTGGTGTTGAAAGAGATGCTTGTCTTGTTCTTAAAGGATCCTTCTCGGCCTTTTGTTAAACATGAACCTGATCTTTTCGAAAAAGCAGCCAATTGGTTAAGCCGCTTGGAAAAGAAAATATTTGAAAAAGAAAAATTCTTTATTTGGATGCGATTGATATGGATTTTTTTGGGATTCATCCTGGTAGCACAACCGTTATTCATTCTTTCTGGGATTGATAAACCGATGCAAATTTCCGGTTGGGTGAAGAGGATCGTCGATTCATCACTGCTGATTTCAGAAAATCTCAACTTATTCGGTTTTTTTCGAACTACGCTGCAGGTAATCAGCGGGTTGAGTTTGTGGGTGTGCGCTTATTTTTACAAAGGTAAAACGGGTGTGAAATGGGTCTCATTTGCACATTTGATTCTGTTGATTGTTCTCACGGTTGTTAATTCTTTAGTCTTCTATTACGATCAATTTTCGACCGTTATTTTTGTGATCATTGAATTTATTGTATTTTTACTGACTACCCGTTTCTTAAAATGGCAGACAGATAGCTATTATCATGATAATTCTGAATGATCTTGCTATTGCGATATAATTTTTTTGGTTTATAATAGGATATAATAAAATTAGTATATACTAACAATATGAATCTTCTAAATGTAAAAAACGGTAAATGGGTACGTGTCATAAATTTCAGGGGGGGAAGAGGTATGCAGCGGCGTTTAACTCAACTTGGATTTCTTCCTGGCAATAAAGTACGTATCATCAGGGCAGCACCATTTCATGGGCCACTGCTGTTAGAAGTGGAAGGGCGAGAGATTGTGCTTGGACGCGGTGTGGCATCGCATATTTTTGTGGAGTATATCTGATGCGTTTTGCCCTGGTCGGCCAACCCAACTGCGGTAAAAGCACACTTTTCAACCAGGTCGCGGGTTATAAAGCCGAAACCGGGAATTTTGCTGGGACAACGGTTAAATTTGAAGAAACCAAAGTGCGAGTACTGGGGGATGTAGCTGAACTTGTAGATTTACCCGGGACATATTCATTATTAGGAACCAATCCCGCTGAACGGGTTGTACTGGATTATTTGATCGCAAAGAAGGTTAACGCGGTTATCAACGTGATAGATGCAACTCATTTGATACAAGGATTACTCTTGACTCTGGAATTGATGGAGATGGGACGGCCGATGGTGCTTGCCATTAATATGATGGATGAAGCGTCCCGCCAGGGACTAAAAATTGATGGGAAAAAACTTTCAGAGTTGCTTGGCATTCCTGTTCTCCCAATGATCGCTACTCGCGGGCAGGGTGTTCGAGAGACCTTTATCCAGGCTTACCGCACAGCGAAAGAAAAGAAGGTTCCCCAACCGCAGAAATATGGGGACGAGATTGAAAGCGCGGTTACTGACATAAAAAGCAAGATGAAACAGGGTCGGTTCCCGATCAGCAGGCGGGCGATCGCAGTTAAGCTCCTTGAGGGTGATCCGGGGATAACAAAAAAAGTAGAAAAAAAGAATCCAGGAATAATAGATATTATCCAAGGGCATTTAGATACCTTGTGCCACCACTCATCCCGGCAGGCGATTTGGATGGTCGCAACGGAGCGCCAAAAGACTGCGCGTGATCTATCGCAGAAAGTATCCAAACAAGGAGAAACCCATTTCACTATTCGGGATAAATTAGACGATTTCTTTCTGCATCCAATTTTCGGTTATATCTTTCTTTTATTGGTTCTTGGAGGATTTTTCATATTAGTATATGGGATAGGTAACTGGCTGGAAGAACCATTGTTAAGCTTTTTTAATAACTTGACTGATCTTATCCTCAACCTATTGAATGCGGAGGGGCTGCTGCCGCAATTAATCGTGGGAGCGATCCAGGGGATTTCTGGTGGATTGGCGATCGTCCTGCCTTACTTGGTTCCGTTCTTACTGGGATTAGGATTCTTAGAAGATATTGGCTATCTTACACGCATCGCATTCTTGTCAGATGCACTCATGCACAAGATTGGGCTGCACGGGAAGGCGATCGTACCCTTTATATTAGGATACGGATGCAGTGTACCGGCAATTATGTCCACCCGTATTATGGAAGATAAACGGGACCGCCTGCTCAGTGCTGCATTAGTCACGATGATCCCCTGTGCTGCACGGTTGTCGGTAATTTTTGGATTGGTTTCTTTCTATCTTGGCCCATGGGCAGCATTAGGAATTTACTTTTTAAATTTATTTGTAATCGCAATTACTGGAAAAATCTTTACCCATTTCCTTCCTGAGGATTCTCCCGGACTGATCCTGGAAATGCCTGTTTATCGCCTGCCAACGCTGCGCACAATAACCGCAAAGGCATGGTTTCGCATCAGGGAATTCATCTTTGAAGCATGGCCTTTGCTCATCGTCGGCAGCGTTATCCTCGCTGCACTTAATTACTATTCAATCACCCCATATTTGGATAAGATCTTCCAACCGTTCACGTGGGCGTTGGGTCTTCCATCGGAAGTGGGAACACCGCTGATATTTGGAATTTTTCGGAAAGAATTGTCGCTGATTATGTTAGCCCAGGCATTGGGAACGACAAACTTTGGAGCCGTTCTAACACCAGAACAAATGTTCAGTTATACTGTGTTTGTCGTTTTTTATATCCCCTGCATTGCTACAATGATAACTATTAAAAATGAACTGGGAGCTAAAAACATGTGGTTAATCACCGGTCTTTCGATGTTTGTAGCCATTACTGCTGCGTTAATCTCACGCCTTTTGTTTTTCTTATTCATATAAGATTCTAGATTGTTCCAGGTTCAACAAATGCAAAATACAGTATCAGAAACACTGCGGAAATAGCGATCATATAAACATAAAATTTTGAATATCTCTGGCGCATTTTGTACTCCTAATTGAAAGCATATCTTTCTGAGTGGATCCGTTGTTGCGCGTAGCCAATTATGAGTAATTCGCTTTCAACCGCATTCATCATAGGCGTTGGACCGCAAAGAAAAATATCAGTTCCATCTAATAGCCATCCTTCTGGGATATGACGATTGAGAATATCCTTATTAAGGAAACCGGATTCTCCTTCCCATCTTTGGGGCGGTTTTTCGATTGTGTAAACGGTTTTTAATTTCAACTTACTCTCAAGGTTTTTTATTTCATCCTTGAACGTTACGGTTTTAAATTCCCGATTGCAGTAGAACAACAGAATTGGCCGTTTATCACCCCGATCTGCCATCGTACGCAGCATACTCATAATGGGTGTGACCCCAATACCTCCAGGAATAAAAATCAATTGTTCAGCATTTGGAAAGTGATCCAAATTAAAGGCACCGTAAGGGCCATCCACATAAACGCGATCTCCAGGCTTTAAGGTGCGAATCTTTTTTGTGAATGGTCCGAGATTTTTAATCGACATCTCGATCTCGGTTTTCCTTTCTACGCTGGATGCGATTGAGAAGGGGTGTTCGGTATCTGAAAATGGAGTTTTCCAAGCTGTTAGCCAGGCAAACTGACCGGGTGCAAATTGGAACCCTTTGTGGTTGATCGGTTCCATTGTAATGGTCCAGACATCACCTTGCTCTTCTTTGGTTTCTTTTACAAGGAAAGACCGGCGGATAAGGCGAAGGGGATAAATGATGCGCGTGTAAGCAAGCATTCCAATAAAGATTGCTGAATAACCGATCCAAAGCGCTTTCTTCCAGGGCAGATCTACATAATTTCCGACGAGAAAAATATGCACCAGAGCTAGCGCAACCATTACAGTGGATAAAACCCCATGCCAAATTTTCCAAAGTTTATAACTCATTTTTATCTTCTGCCGGTATTCAGCTGTCAAGACAACAACGATTAAGAGAAGGATTGATGTTACAGCAGCTCTTGCCCGCCATGGGGCAGTGATGGGGTTTAATAAACGTAGATATCTTCCATCTAAAATGAATAAAATGATTGGATGGGCGAAGACCATAAAAAATGCAGCAATGCCTATTTGACGGTGGAAATGATAAACAAGGTCGGTGCCGAATGGCCGATTGAGAATCTTGATGCGCCCCGATATGACGAACTGGAGTGCCATGATTGCCAGACCAGTGAAACCAAGACCAACGGATAAATCGAGTAACGGAGAACGGTTACTGTATTTGGGGCCCAGGATCAGTATCAAGATTGGCGCAAGTGTAAGTAACGTGAAAAGAATTATCCAAAATATGCCAAGTAATCTATTGTTTTTTATCAAGATCCACCTCAATTATTTGCATTGTATTTTAATTTTATTGATGATTCAAACAAATCAGTGTAGGAGCTTTATAAGATTTTCCGCCTCTTTTTGATGTTCGAACTTTTTTTCAGCAGTCCTGAAAGCAGAAGTATGCGCGTAGCGCCTGCCATTGTGGTTCTTTATACCGAAGTGTTGGTGAAGCATTTCGTGGTATAGCACATACTCAACTAACATTCGGGGAATCTTTTTATCATCCAATTTCTGGGTAATTGCTATTGTATTGATTTCTGGGTGGTAATAACCGAGGCGGCGTATGGACCTACGGCTGCTCCATACCAGGCGCGGTTGGGAAAGCTGACCGCGAAAGTATTCCTTGTTTAAATTGTTATAGAAAATTGATAAATCGTATCTTTCACCGCGGCAGGAAATGCGATTTGCGATTGGATTTCCACTAATCAATTCATTCATGCGCCTGAACCCGGGAGTGACGGTGTATGCTTTAATTGCATGCATTTGTTTGGTTTGTCGGCGAGAGAATGCAACTGAAAGAATGGATTTCTTTATTTCAAAAGGGGCGGAGATGTATGCTTCGTTTATTTGCAGGATTGTTTTATTTTGAATTGTCTGCTGGCGGTAAAGATATCCTGAGTAATTGATTTTTATCAATAATTCTCTGGGATCAATACTTATTTTCTTTTTTTGTTTAGTTAATATCCGCAAGAATTCATCAATTGCAGAGAGATGAGAAGCTAAATGCGGTTGGTGTGATAAATACTCCAGCCACAGGTAAATCCGGAATGAGCGTGTTGACAGATCTGCGGGTGAACCTGATCTTTCATTACAGTGTTTATTAATTAAAGATAATTGCGAGCAAATTTGAGCATGCAGGTTTGGAATTTCATGTTCAGCGGTCTTTAGATCATAATTGTTGATTTTTAAGAATGTCTGCCAGTAGATAGAAGCATGGATCCTGTCAGTGGAAGTCCGAAGATTCGGAATGCGCAAAGTTGATTTTTTCATAAAGATGTTATTATCTAAGAGATTATACGGTAGAAAAATGCATAGATATGGATCGGATATTAAATTGATCGTTTCAGATATTGATGGCACACTCTTAACCTCGGAAAATGATTTACTTCCATTGACGGAGAAAGCAATTCGTGCGGTCATCAATGATAAGCAATGTGATTTTACCTTCAGCACCGGGCGTGCGCTCCCAATGTCGTTACCGATAGCCGCGTATTTTAAGTTGAAGATACCGTTCATTTATTCAAGCGGTGCAGTTTACGACCCGAGAGAAGAAAGGGTTATCTCCGCACCTTCTATCAAACCGATGCAAATTGAAAAAGTCATAAAAGTCGCGGAAAAATTCGGGGTCGGGATGATCACCCATACCAAAACTGGCATGTTCTGCCAGGTTAGCGATAAAGATTGGGAAACGATTGCATCTCTGGAATGGATGAAGGGGGAGAAGGTGGATCATGCAAGGCGGGTTGAAGATATCAAAACAGATGTACCAGGAGAGATTATCCGCTTGGATATATTTGCGGAAGTAGATTGGTTAGCCGCTATTTGGCAGGAGGTCAATGAATTAATTCCGAATGTCCATGCGGTAAAGATGAAAAGAAGTATTGAGATCTCTCAGGATGAAATGCACAAAGGAACCGCGCTGACAAAAATGTCACAACTAATGGGTATTCCCTTGAAAAATATAATGGCTGTGGGTGACAGCTTGAATGATATTCCATTATTACAGGCAACCGGGTACGGCGTGGCAATGGATACAGCACCAGGCGCATTGAAAGAAGTGGCGGATGCGATCGTACCATCCGCTGAAGAGAATGGGCTGGTAAAAGCATTGGAGATGTGTTGTTATAAGAACTAATAAAGAATCTCTGTACAATTGAGAAAAAGTAGGGTAATAGGGACGCGACTTAGCGGCATGCGGCGACGTATCAGGTATATTGAGATAACTTTTCGGATGCTAAGACAATAGAACTAGAGGTATATACCTGGATTTTGCAAAACCTATTTATGATCAAAAGGAGATTAAATAATGCAAAAGGCGGAATGTCCGCAGTGTGGAAAAGAAGTAGTAGTAGGCTCTCATCCCACTATCGGAAAAATTATTCATTGTGAAGGGTGCGGGGCTGAATTAGAAATCGTGTGGCTAGACCCGATCGAATTAGATTGGCCTTTAATCGATGACGACGACTTCGACGAATTTGAAGAGGATTAACCCATAAGGTGATCGCGTAAAATGGCTGGGATTCCCAGCCATTTTTTTATATCTAGATCTCTATTGGCACAATACATGTACTTATATTATTAAATGATTATTCTATTTGGTATGTTTGATTGTTAAATTTTTTCGGAAAGATCTTGGGAATGAATAAATGAAAAATAAAAAAAAGATAACTTTGGCTGTAATTTTATTACTGTTGATTGTTGTTACTGCTTGTTCTCAGCAAGTGAATTTATCAACACTGTTAGAGCCATTAGATGATTCACTGAAACAATTCTGGGAGTATATAAAGAACCCGGAGGGGGAAATCAATGGTAGTGAATCAGCAATCCATTCCCCATCTGTAATGGAAATCCCACCCACAGCGACTTTGCCCCGGGAAACATTATCCCCGCCGCAGGTCCCTACTGAGCATGTTCAAAAACCACTCACACCCACCATGGTTGATAAGCCAGGAGGAACGATCATTTATACCTGCCAGGTTGATAAGAATCCAAGCCATGACCAAATATGCAAGATAAATCCAGATGGAAGCGGATTTGAACAATTAACCGTAGATATGCAATTTCAACATTTCTACTCATCCTGGGCACCGGATGGAAAGAGTTTTGTATTTTCCAGTTCCCAATCGGGTGAATTCAAGCTTTATGAGATGGATTTGAAGGGGAACATGAAAATCATCGGCGATATTAGCGGTGAGCTGTATGCTCCAATGGTCTCTCCAGATGGAACTACCGTGCAGAAAATCAGCGAGTTAGCCGGTTTACGGGGGCGTACGGACTGGTCAGTAAACATGGCGATCGCGACCTACGCGGGAGAACGGGACGAACATAATCGGGAGATTGTGCTCCTTGAATTGGGTAGTACACCGCTCACCCTGACAGATGGCGGTGATAATCTTTCACCAACCTTTTCGCCTGACGGACAGTGGATTGCTTTTATGTCCTATCGGGATAATTTCTGGAAGGCAGATGGGTGTGAATTGTATATCATGCGTCAGGATGGCAGTGGTGTACAGCGATTAACGGCGAATGATTATTGTGATTACCAACCCAGATGGGGGTCATGACAAAAGAAAAATCTGTTCCTCGCCGGAATGGATTTTTAGATTCTGTAAATAAAGTTATGATTAATAATGTGTTAAGAGATCGCTGATACGATTGGGAAAGTTATTTAGTACCGCAAATAATACTGTTGATTATTTAAGAACAAAGGCCAGCAATTAAGGGCTGGCCTTTGTTCTTAAATGTTAAATTTACATCGCTGTATGTCCGCCATCCACATTCAAGATAACACCAGTAACCATTGAAGCTGCCTCTGATGCCAGGAAAACAGATGGTCCAACAATTTCATTCACTTCCCCGAAGCGTCCCATTGGTATGTAGGAGAGGAAATAATCAACAGTCTTGGGATTCTCGAGTAATTTTTTAATCAAAGGCGTCTTAAACTGAACAGGCGCGAGCGCATTGACGCGGATATTGTATTTTGCCCACTCAACAGCCAATAAACGGGTGAGTGCGATCACTCCCCCTTTGCTGGCGCAGTAATTTGCATTGCCAGTCTTCACACCTACCTGGCCGGCGATGGAAGCCATATTGATGATACTACCGCTTGCTTTTCGGGAGATAAGGTGTTTTCC
>Ga0209121_10005545_pt1 | contig 11404 bp, 7 predicted proteins | sample Cruoilmetagenom3_FD_187292 | JGI IMG/M metagenome (GOLD analysis project Ga0209121, IMG submission 187292) | Oil polluted marine microbial communities from Coal Oil Point, Santa Barbara, California, USA - Sample 3 (SPAdes) (version 2) | ecosystem: Environmental > Aquatic > Marine > Oil seeps ...
GCCACCCGCGTCGATCGGCGGCCATGTCACACACCACGCCGATGGCTGCGCCGGGCTGTACGGATTGATCATCCACGAAGCACCCGTGAACGCCGACGGCTATACGGTCGATATCGACGCGCTGGCCGCGCTGGCGCGGCAGGTCAAACCGACGCTGATCACCCTGGGCGGCAGCCTGAACCTGTTCGAACACCCGGTCGCCGAGGTGCGCGCGATTGCTGATGAGGTCGGCGCGAAGCTGTTGTTCGACGCGGCCCATCAATGCGGCATCATAGCGGGCAAAGCATGGAAGAACCCGCTGACCGAAGGGGCGCACATGATGACGATGAGCACCTATAAAAGCCTGGGCGGGCCGCCCTCGGGCCTGATCGTGACCAATGACGCCAAGATCGCGCAAGCGCTGGATGCCATCGCCTTTCCCGGCATGACCGCGAATTTCGACGCGGCAAAATCGGCGGCTTTGGCGTTGACCCTGCTGGATTGGCGCGACTTTGGCGGTGCCTATGCGCACGCCATGATCGACATGGCACAAGCGCTGGCCGATGAGTTGGGCATACTGGGGCTGCCGGTCTTTGCCAAGGGCACCCAGTCCCACCAGTTCGCAATCAAGGCCGCCGGGTTTGGCGGTGGTCAGGCCGCGTCCAAGACCTTGCGTCGGGCCGGGTTCTTGGCTTGCGGTATCGGCCTGCCGATTGATGCGGTGCCCGGCGACATGAACGGCCTGCGCATTGGCACACCGGAATTGGTGCGCTGGGGCATGAATGCCGCGCACGCCCCCCGCCTTGCCGCGCTGATCGCCGAGGCCCTGCGCCGCAACGACCCCGAAGCCCTGGCCCCCGAAGTTGCCACCTGGCGTCAAAGCTTCACCCGGATGCATTTCATCCACGAATAATAGGGTCACAACCGGGCGCGGCCAGGGCTTGGTATGGCCCTGTGCCGCCCCGCGCACACGCGATGGATGCACTTGCAACCGGCGCAAAATTTCAGGTGATTTCCCCCCGACCCCATCCCGACCACCCCAACCAGAGGTTGTTTTGCTCTAAATACACGCTATTCTTTTGGTAATTATTGTGGGGTTGCCCATGCTAAACACATTGAATTCAAGGCTCAGGTTTCTCCTGTGGCTGATTGCGTTACCCGGTATTGTCATCGTTCTGATCCAAGCGCTGTTGGATCGGAACACTGCGATTGAGCTCAATCAACGTGAAGCGGTGCGAATTTCTGAGGACCTGGCGACGACCCAAAGGCGGCTCATCAGCCAAACACAGAATTTCTTGGAACACCTTGCCGCAACCCCGCCGGTACATGACCCCGCCCACCCGGATTGCGCGGCTTTTCTGCGCCTGACGCTGGGCATGGTGCCCCAATTTGCGAACATCGGCGTGCCTCTGCCAGACGGATCCCTTCTGTGCAACGCCTTGCCCCTGGATCAACCGATCAATTTGTTTGATCGCCCGTATTTCCAATACAGCCTGACAAAGCGCGGCTTTGCCATAAGCGCCTTTCAGCAAGATCGTGTGGCGGGCGTTCCCAGCATCATCTTTTCGGTTCCGGTGCAACCTTATGGACCGGACGGCGATATCGTTGGGGTCGCCGTTGCCGTGGTGTCCCTGGACTGGTGGAGCCAGCAACTGAACGACCACCCCCTGCCCGATGGCACGATTTCCTTCATCAGCAACGATGACGGGACCATCATTGCCAATCACCCGGCCGACCTGCATGAGATTGGCAACCCGGTCTCAGGTTATGGCCTGACCAGGGGATTACTGCGTTCATCCAAGCCAAACATTCTGATCGGCGACGATGGCATGCCCCGGGTTTTCACCCATCAGCCCCTGATACGCGACCAGGACGGGCGGGTCATTTCGGTCAGTGTCGGCATCCCGATTGGCCCGGCCCTGGCCGCCACAAATCAGAAAGCACTGACCCGTTTCCTGGCCCTGATCGCGGCAATCTTTGCGGTCTGGATCCTAGTCCGTCGGCTTGTCCACCGCGACATCCTGCGGCCGCTGGCTGCTTTGACGAACTCAATCAGCCACCTTGAAGCCGGCCAGGACCACCTGACAACGCCCCGGGACCAGAACACCTCCAGGGTTCGGGAATTTCTGCAACTGAACCGTCGCTTCGCTTCCATGGCCGGGGCGCGGCATGCGGCCGAATTGTCGGAACAAAGGCAACGCGAGGAAATGGTCGCCCTGCTGGATGCCTTGCCTGATCTGTATTTCCGCCTTGATGCTCAGGGGGTCATTCTGGATTATCGGACAAGCAAATCAGACGATCTTTACGTGCCGCCCGAACAGTTCATGGGCCGCAAGATTGTTGATGTCCTGCCCAAGGACATCCATGGCCTGTTCGAAAACAAGCTGTTTGAGCGGCTTGAAACGAACAATGTGGTGTCCTTTGAATACAAATTGGCGATCCGGGGGGAGGTTCAGGATTTTGAAGGCCGCGCCTGTCCCATTCGCGCGACGGATGAAACCGTTTTGGTGGTGCGCAATATCACCGACAGCAAACGGGCCGAGGACCAGATCCGCCTGTCCGCCATGATCTATGAAAACAGCTCTGAGGGGATGGCCATCGTTGATTCCGTCGGACAGATCGTCACCATGAACCCGGCGATTTCACGATTGACCGGGTATGCAGTCGACGAATTGGTCGGACAACCCTTCGATGACCTTCTGGTCTCAACGGATCGCGAAACCCTGCGCAACAACCTTCCCGGCACCCGCGACAATGGCAAAGGATGGCACGGCGAGGTCAGCTTTCTGCGGCGAACCGGCGAGGCCATCCCCGTCCGGCTGAGCGTCAACGCGATCCATGGTGGCGCGGGCGAGGTTCAGCGCTTTGTCATCCTGTCGCATGACATGACCGAAGTGAAACGGGCCAATCAAACCATCTGGTGGCAAGCCCATTATGATGAACTGACCGGCCTGCCCAACCGCGCGTCATCAAACGATCGGCTGCGCCTTCTCACCGCGAACGCGCGGGATCATGGCACCCAGGTCGCTCTTTTGTTTCTGGATCTGGACGGGTTGAAACAGGTCAACGACCGGTTGGGACATGACGCCGGGGACCAGCTTTTGGCCGAGGTAGCCGTGCGGTTGCGAACCTGTGTGCGCCCCGAAGATTTTGTTGCCCGCCAGGGGGGCGATGAATTCACCATCATTCTGGCGAAACAGGACAAAGAGCACCGGGCCCAGCAGGTGGCCAATTGCGCCCTAGAGGCCATGGCGCGCCCCTTCCGCATCAACGGCGAGACCGTACATCTGACCGCCAGTCTGGGCGTCGCCATTTTCCCAGACGATGCCAACACGCCCGAGGATCTTGTCAAAGCCGCCGACCAGGCCATGTATGCCGCCAAGTCAGCCGGACGAAACCGGTTCAATCGGTTCACGCCTGCAATCCAACAGGCAGCCTCTGACAAAACACGGTTGATCCACGATCTGACCCGGGCGCTTGAGACCCACCAATTCACGCTGCACTTTCAACCCATCGTCGACCTCGCCACAGGCCGCATCGCCAAAGCCGAGGCCCTGATCCGTTGGTCACACCCCGATCTGGGGACCATTCTACCCAGCCGCTTCATCCCTCTGGCAGAAGAGGCCGGCATGATCAGCCCAATTGGCGACTGGGTTCTGGACCAAAGCTGCGCCGATCTGCCAACATTTCAAAACTGGTTTGGAGAGGGTTTTCAGATTTGCCTGAACGTATCGCCCAAACAACTTTCGGCGCAGGACACCGGCGCCATGGCCTGGCCGGACCGCCTGGCCCGCGCCGGGTTGGACGGCAGCGCCTTTATCGCAGAAATCACCGAAGGGGCTCTGCTGGAACAAGGCGGCCAGGTTGCCCAGCATCTGGCCGCCCTGCGTGGTGCCGGATTGAACCTTGCGCTGGATGATTTCGGCACCGGGTATTCTTCGCTGTTGTATTTCTTCCAGCATGAATTTGACTATCTCAAGGTGGACCGTGAATTCGTTCGCCATCTGCCGGACGGCCCGAACGCGATTGCCCTGTGCGAAACCCTTGTCGGGCTGGCGCGCCGGGTAGGGGTCAAGGTCATTGCCGAAGGGATCGAGACCCAGGCCCAAAACGCGCTGTTGACGCAGATAGGCTGTGATTTCGGTCAGGGGTATCGGTTTGCCCCCGCCCTGCCCTTGCAGGAATTCCTTTCCCTGCCACCCAAATTCGATAGGCCCTGATGGAGGCGAATTTCCACAAGAGGGCACGATGACCAAGACGCAGACAACCGCAATCCTGGGCTGTGGCCTGATTGGCGAAAGCTGGGCCGCGCTGTTTTTGGCCCAGGGCCATGATGTGCGCGCCTGGGACCCTGCCAGGCGACCCGCACGGCGTTTTCCGACCGGGTCCAGCGGCCCCTGGAACAGCTGGCCAAGATGGGGCGGCAGGGCCCATAGCTGGGCACCCTAACAGTCTGCGACAGCCTGAAGGACGCCCTGCAAGGCGTCACGTTCATCCAGGAAAACGCCCCCGAAAACGTGCCTCTGAAACAAGACCTCTTTGATCAGATCGAAGGTCTTGTTGCGCCCGATGTCATCATCGCCTCGTCGACATCCGCCCATCCCTGGTCGGCCCTGTCGCCGCGCATGTCCCACCCGACCCGCCTGATCACGGCGCACCCATTCAACCCGCCACACCTGATCCCACTGGTCGAACTTTTCGGCCCCGACGCCGATGTTCTGGACCACGCCGAGGCCCTGTATCGCGGCCTGGGCCAGCACCCGATCCGCCTGAACAAAGAGGCCGTGGCGCATATGGCCTATCACTTGGGCGGAGGAGATGGCGGAATGGCCGCATATCTGGACCACCTGGGCCCCAGCCAGGCCGCGCGCTGGGACAGTCTGGGCACGCCCGACTTAAGCCCCAAGGTCTGCGAAAAGCTGGTCAAAGGCATCGAACAAATGGCCGCCGGGCGCAGCCTGCCTGAGCTGGAGGCCGAGCGGGACGCACGCCTGATTGCCTTGGCAAGCCTACGCAAGGACTGGGAGGTGTCTGAGCCAAGGGCCACAAAACTTGTGCAGAATCGCGAAAAACCGTAACAGAAGACCTCAGCCACGCGGGAAACACGATGCCACGCACCACAGCGCATGTCGAAAAAGTTCTGGAAACCGCGCAGTCGTCATCCGCAGCAGCGCGGTCGCGACTGGCGGCCAGTTGGCGGCGGTCCGTCCAGAAACACGGGCTGGATCCGGCCCAGCGCCGTGGGCCTGACCGGGTCGAAGGCAGCCACCTGCGCGACCGTCTTGAGGCGTTTGAGAAGTTCATGACCGTCGCCGCCCCACGGCTGGACCGGCTGTTCGGATTGCTCGGCCAATCAGGCTGCGCGGTTCTGTTGACCGATGATGATGGCGTCGTGCTGGACCAGCGGTTCAGCGAGGCCGACGCGCCCGTCTTTAACGAATGGGGCCTGTTCATCGGTGCGGACTGGAGCGAGGCCCGCGAGGGCACCAACGGGATCGGCACCTGTCTGGTCGAACATCGCCGGATCATCATTCACCGCAACGAACACTTCTTTGCGCGCAACACGGCAATGAGCTGTATCGACGCGCCGATTTATGGCTGTGACGGACAGATCATGGCCGCACTGGACGTATCATCCGCCCGGGTCGACCAGACCGAAGGCTTCAACCGCCTGATCGGCGCGCAGGTCGCCCAGACCGCTCGCGCCATCGAAGAAGCGCATTTTCGCGCCGCTTACGCCAATGCGCGTATCGTAGTCGCCGAAAGCGATGACGCCGAGGCCGCGACCTTGTTGGCGATTGATAATCATGACCTGGCCGTCGGCGCGACCCGCGAGGCCCGGCGCGTCTTTGGTCTGCCCCCGGCGGGCAAGCTGGCACCCCGCCCTGCCAGCGATCTGTTGGGGCGTGAAGATGGCCCGACCGGGTTTGAAAAAGCCGAACGCGCTGCTGTGATTCGTGCGCTCAGCCGCGCCGATGGCAACGTCAGCCAGGCCGCGCGGGCCCTTGGGATCGGGCGCGCAACCCTGTATCGCCGCATGAAACGGCTGGATCTGGGCGATAGCTGAGGCGACCTGTCTCACTCCTGAGACAGTTTTGCGTGCGCGCCGCCGCACCCTGGCTGACAGCCGCCTGCCCTTTGGTCAGTCTCCTTCGCAATCCGGGTGGAGGACCCGGTGAACCAAGGAGGAGACGTCATGAACGACATGACCAACACCGAGGCCGGCACCTATGTGTCACCTTTCAAAGCCCGCTATGACAATTTCATCGGTGGGGCTTTTGTCCCCCCCGTCAATGGCCGCTATTTCGACAATGTGACGCCGATCACCGGCGAAAAGATCTGCGAATGCGCACGATCTGATGCAGATGACGTCGAATTGGCGCTGGACGCCGCCCACGCCGCAAAAGACGCCTGGGGCACGACTTCAGCCACCGAACGGTCGAACCTGATCCTGAAGATCGCCGACGCCATCGACGCCAACCTGGAGCGTCTGGCACAGGCGGAAACCTGGGACAATGGCAAGCCGATCCGCGAAACCATGGCCGCCGATATTCCGCTGTCCGCCGACCACTTTCGGTATTTCGCCGGTGTGCTGCGCAGCCAGGAAGGCAATATGTCGGAAATCGACGCCGACACGGTTGCCTATCACTTTCATGAACCGCTGGGTGTTGTCGGCCAGATCATCCCGTGGAACTTCTCCATCCTGATGGCCGCCTGGAAACTGGCGCCCGCGCTGGCCGCTGGCAACTGTATCGTGCTGAAGCCCGCCGAACAGACCCCCGCCGCGATCATGATCCTGGCAGAGATCATGAACGAATTCCTGCCCGCAGGTGTTCTGAACATCATCAATGGCTATGGCGCCGAGGTCGGCGGACCCCTGGCAAAGTCACCGCGTATTGCCAAGATCGCCTTCACCGGCTCGACCGCCACGGGCCGCAAGATCATGGAGGCCGCCACGGTCAATCTGATCCCCGTCACATTGGAGCTGGGCGGCAAATCTCCCAACATCTTCTTCAAGGACGTGATGGCCGAGGACGACGCGTTCCTGGACAAAGCCGTTGAAGGCTTCGTTCTGTTTGCCTTCAACCAGGGCGAGGTCTGCACCTGCCCGTCGCGCGCGCTGGTTCACGAAGACATCTATGACGACTTCATCGCCCGCTGTATCGCACGTGTTCAGGCGATCAAACATGGGGATCCGCGCGACCCCGAAACCATGGTCGGCGCGCAGGCCAGCAAGGAACAGCAAGAGAAGATCCTGTCCTATCTGACCATCGGGCGCGAAGAAGGCGCCGAGGTTCTGGTCGGCGGCGACGCAGCCCGGTTCAATGGCGAACTGGCGGGTGGCAATTACATCCAACCGACGATCCTGAAGGGCCACAACAAGATGCGCGTCTTTCAGGAGGAGATCTTTGGCCCGGTCGTGTCCGTGACCACCTTCAAGGACGAAGCCGAAGCGCTGGAGATCGCCAACGACACCATGTACGGCCTGGGCGCCGGTGTGTGGTCACGCGACGCCAACACCTGTTACCGGTTCGGCCGTGCGATTGAGGCGGGGCGTGTTTGGGTCAACAACTATCACGCCTACCCGGCACATGCCGCGTTTGGGGGCTATAAACAGTCTGGTATCGGGCGTGAAAACCACAAGATGATGCTGGGCCACTACCAGCAGACCAAGAATATCCTGATGAGCTATAGCCCCAATAAGCTCGGGTTTTTCTAAACGAAAGCGGGCGGCAGTGCGATACTGCGCTGCCGCCCGTATCCAGACGCATGTTGCGGCAATGATGCCCGGATCAGCGCTGCGCCGCGTCGGGCCACTCCAGCCGAATATCGTGGGCATAGCGGTACTCTGGCGGCAAGGTCGGGGCGGTCATGCTGTCGATTTCGGCATGCACATTCACAGGTGGCGTGATCGTTGCGTCACGCCCATAAACAAAGCTCTGTTCCATCACGATGACACGATAGGCCTTGTTCAGGGCCAGCGCCCGATCAATGCTGGGCGTGATCAGTTCGTGCACCGTCTTGCCCGCCATCGCGTCATGGTTCACCCGGCCATCAGCATGAAACCACAGCGCGCGCATTTCGGTATTTGAGCGAAACTCATCCGCCCCGCCCGCGCGCTCCAGATAGGTGGCGATTTCGCCCATTGCCTGACCTTTGTTCGGCACGTCCGTCATCAGTTTCAGATCAATATAACCCCAGCCCTGCACGCCCGGCAGCTTGCGCGGAAAGGCCCAGGTTTGGTCCAACGTGGCGCCGACCGTGCTGTGACAGCCACGGCAGAAAAACTGTTCCTCGTTGGTCTGGGGTCGCAGGCTGCCGTCGGCGGCTTCGATGAAGCCCAGCAAGGTCCAGCCAAACCCGGTGTCCATGCCACGGTCGCCCAGATCAATATAACGCGGCAGGTTTTCGTCGATCTTCTCCTGGTTCTCATTGCCATAAAGCGACGCCAGTGCGCTGGGTGTGTAAAAGCGGGATTTCACCATGTACCGCAGTTCTTTCATGCGGTGCGGCGTGGCAATCTCCCCCTCAGGGCTGACCCCGACATAACGGACCGAGTGCAGAAATTCTGTGCCCTCAGGGTACAACATGCGCGTGACGGGATCGTGCATCGCGCCACCCAGGAACGTGTCGCGCCGCTGAATATGGTGGGCGATGCCCAACACGCCGTCCCCGTCGATATCGGCACCAATTTCGACCTCATCCACCGGCGGCAGGCTGATGGCCTCCAGGTCCTGAAACGCCAGCTCCAGCAGCGCCAGGTTGGCGGTATAGATATCGCGCGAGGGCAGACCATCCGCATCCGTACGGAATGCTTGCGGTAGGCGGATCAACACATCGTCCGTCGATCCGTTGGTCGGCCAAAAGGTCGATGGCTGCGGCTTGTAGACAAACGCCACCCAGCCTGAGCCATCCAGCGCATGGCCGACGTCATCAAAGGCCGCCGCGCCTTCGCCATAGCCTTGCAGATCGGGCATCCATCCAGCCCAATCCTGCGCGGCCAGATGGGCAGGCAGATCGGCATAATTGTCCTGATTGATATAGGTCAGGATGTCGTCATCCCCAATCGCCGCCACCTGGGCTGACCGGTCGACGAACAAGTTGGTCCAGTGGTTGACCAGACCGGCGTCAGAGAAGGCATAGGCCTCCTGCAAAGATCCATCGCCCATATAATTCGGGCGGTCGCGATCTTCGCTGGACTGGTGGCAGACGTAACAGGGGTTATGCTTTCCCTCGATCGCCGTATAGCACATCGGCGGCACCGGCGCTTCGGAGTTGTACCGCCGCCCGGCCTCGGCCAACGCCAGAGACGACGGGCGAGCCAGCATCATGTCGGCCTGAGACATGGTTTCGACGGTCGATCCCGCGGCAGCGGATTGGGCCAGGATCAGGACAGGAAGGGCTGCAAACAGGCGCATCAGGGTTTCCTTTCAACGCAACAGGGCGACCTTCTGGCCGCCCCGCGCAAGGTTTCAGTCAGGGCAGATCAGCCACGCGACCACAGCCACATGGCGTTGTTTTCGTGCTTGCTGGTGTCTTCGCCGATCAGCACATCACCATTATCCAGAACCAACAGGTTATCCGGGTTCGACACGCCGTTGATGTCACAGGCGTTGGCTTCGTTGGCTTCGTCATAGGCGCCACCGGCAACGATCGGGGTCATCATCGACACGTTGTAATTGGCGTCCAGGCGCATCTCATAAACAACGCCGCATTTGATCGTGCTGACCTGAATGTCACCCGCGTCGTCCGACATGCCCTTTTCGACCGAAGACATGGCCATATACATGAACGGAACCGAACCATCAGCCGCGCCATCGTGGTTGATGTTCACACCTTCCATCTTGCGGAATTCTGCGGTCGCTCCCTTGGCCACTGCGGCGCGGCGGCTTTCCAGAAAGGCCACGCGGTTGTCGGCAGCTTCGCCACGGGCCCAGGCCGCAACGTCTTGGTCAGTGACATAACTGTTGCCGTCGGCGGTGAAATCATCCTGACTGATCCCGTCATAGGCGCTGACCCAGGTTTCGATTTCTTCGCTGGTGCCGTGGGCCAGTTCAATCCAGGAAATCTGGAACCCGGTGGTCGCAGCATCCGCCCCCGCATCGCCTTGCTGTTTGATCTTGGCGGCAAACAGCGTGCCCGAGCTCATGTCGCCAGCGGTATCGGCGATGAACTTGTAGAATACAACATCGGTGCCATCATCGGACAGATAGGCTGTGCGCTGGTCGGGCATGACAACCGCGTTTTCGTGGCTGAAGCGACCCATGGCGGTCTGTTTCACCGGGGTGGCCGATGCGGCGGGATCGGTGATTTCAACGATATAGCCATAGCGATAGGGGTTCGGGTACTGACCCAGATAGTTGGCCAATGCCTCGACACCCGAGATATTCTTGTAGTCGGGGTTGTTCCACTCGGCGGTGTCGTCAAAATACAGCTCTTCGGACGTCAGGGGTGTGTTCCAGGGGCTGAGCGTGCCAAAACAGTTCACCCAGGTGCCGCCAACGCGCGAGAAATCGAGCATCTTTGCGTCGGCTTCATCTGCGGTCCAGGCGCCATCATCTGCGCGGCTCATCATCACGCGCGACATGCCGCCGGGGCGGTCTTCCCAGTTGGTGAAAAGGTAACCGGCATTGGCACCGGTGCGCACGAAGGCATTGAAGTCGGGGTCGTTCGACACCTTGATTTCACCACCGGCGCCGGTGATGTGGCCGATCTTGCCAAAGGCGCCTTCCTGGATCAGGATCTGGTACGCGCCCAAGGACGACATCACGACGGATTTGTCTGCGTCCGACGTCGGTGCGGCCAACTCACCGCCTGAAAAGTCCGCGTTGGCGATGACGCCCACTGTCGCCTTGGAAAAGGGCGTGGTCAGGTCCGAGGACGGGTGTTGCACGTTGAAGAACAGGTCATCATCTTGCAGGAACATGCCGGTAATTTCGCCACCAACGGGCACGGTGGCCACGCGGGTCAGGCTGTCGGCCAATGCGACCGAGGACAGGCAGGTCGAAGCGACAAGCGCGGCGATCAGGGGGGTGAATTTCATTGGGTGACTCCCTCGAGTGTCAGTGTGATTGCTCGCCGGACACCTAGGCGCGGCATGTGACACTCTCGTTGCAGATGTGTTCCAGTTTTGTGACACTCCGCCAATCCGATGGTTGCGCCATTGGCTGACATGACAGGCGTTTTCGCTTGGTGACCCTAAAAAATCGCAAAGGGTTGCGACCCAGTCTCGTCCTGCAATGACAAAACCTGCACCATCAGCTCCAACTGTAAACCGGCATGCAAAAGTGACCCACTTAGGTGGGTTATGATCGTTTAAAATCGCCCCCCCTGTTTTGTTAACATCCGCGCGTATTCGTGCGGAGAATGAGCAGGTGATATTGATGGAACGTGCAGCGAAAATCCGGCGCATGGTTTTGCGTGA
>Ga0209121_10005546_pt1 | contig 11401 bp, 5 predicted proteins | sample Cruoilmetagenom3_FD_187292 | JGI IMG/M metagenome (GOLD analysis project Ga0209121, IMG submission 187292) | Oil polluted marine microbial communities from Coal Oil Point, Santa Barbara, California, USA - Sample 3 (SPAdes) (version 2) | ecosystem: Environmental > Aquatic > Marine > Oil seeps ...
GAAAAACACGCCCGCCATTCTGCTTTATGCGTTCTCTCAAAGGATCCAGATAAAGGCGGCGCAGAGTTCTCTCGGTCGTTATATCTCGGCGGTTGTGAGCAACATACAGGTCGTCACCGACGAGGAAGATATCCGCCTCAACACTGTTAAAACCATGGTCGAGCACATCATACAAAGGCCGGTCGTGCTCGTAGTCATTGTGGGCATGAGCCCGTGAAAGAGATGTAATTTGAGTGTCGGCTACGTGTGATCCGCACGATAATACTGATAGTAATACCAAACAAACAAGCACAACCGCGTATATATTTTTCATTCGAATGGATACTCCTTATTCAAAACTGCATAGTCAAGCTATTGTATATATAAACAGGTAGAATAAGGTGTTCGGCTCGAAAGTACAACAGTTAGAATTCTCTTCTATTTCAACCGTCGTGGTCAGCCTGGCTTATGGCGTCCAAATTGAGCCTATACGCTTGAATACGTACACGGAGCCGGATTCTCGCCCGTTATCGTCGTCGTTCGGGGCGCCGACAATCGCATAGTCACCGTCAATAGCAACCGAACTGCCGAAAAAGTCGTCGTATTGAGCATCCAGGGCCGTCAACTTCGCACGCTGTGTCCATTCTCCATCTTTAAGCTCGAACATGTACGCCGAGCCTGAGTCTCTGCCCATATAATGATCGTCATCGTTAGGTACACCAACAATGATAGAATCCCCACTGATTGAGACTGCGCTACCGAAGTGAGCCCAGGATTCACTATCCAGGGCGGTTAGCTTGACCTGCTCCGTCCAGTTTGTGCCGTCACGCTCGAAGACGTATACAGAGCCTGAACCGTTTTCATCATCAGTATTTTCCTCAAACGCTCCTACCACAGCGTAGTCACTGCTGATTGATATCGAATTGCCAAACGAATGTTCTGACGATCTTAGTATGACTTGCTCCGTCCAGTTTGTACCTTCACGCTTGAATATGTAGACAGGTCCGTATTCACATATGCTTCCATAGGTATAGGCCCCCGCCATAACGGCATAGTCCTCACTGATTGAGACCAAACCACCAAGTCCGGATAGAGTTTGAACGTCTGAATCATACAGTGTGTCTTGTTGGATCCAGTTTGTATCGTTACGTTTGAATATAAATGCAGAGCCGCGGCTTGTATGACGGGGTGCCCCCACAATACTATAATCTCCACTGATTGAGACAGATCTGCCGAAGTAATCATGGATCTCAATACCCGAAGCACTCAATTCGGATTGCAGTGTCCAACTTGTACCATTGCGTTTAAATACATATGCAGCGCCACGTCCGCCATCACTACCATACGCACCAACAATAGTATAGTCTCCGCTTATGGCGACCGAATAGCCAAAGTAGTCATCGGCTTCACGGGGGACGGGTTTTCTGAGCCTGGCCTGCTCGGTCCAGCTTGTGCCTTCACGCTTGAATATGTATGCGGCGCCTTGATTGTCATCATTGCCGTATGCGCCAACGATAGCATAATCCCCGCTCATGGCTATCGCACTGCCGAAGTGGTCATTACGTGCCCCGTCCGAGGCGGTTAGCTTGACATTTGTACAGACCACCCGACTTTTTCGGCCAGTGGAGGCTGTGTCAGAGTTTCTGTAACCGATGAAATCGATTCCCCAAATGTTTCCTGTGACGAAGCTATTACCGCCTGACCGTCCTGTTTGTACGTTGTTGAACTCGGGACCATATCCGCGATTCAGATCAAAATCGTATCCCGCCTTGTCCGGAGTGATAGTATAAACCGTATCGGATCGGAGACCTATGAAGGCGTAGATGCCTTTGTCATTGGTAATTGTCGTACGTGCAGCACCTGCTCCACTCTGTGCCTCGACTGTGATATCTTTGAAAGGTCTGCCGTCCGAATCAACTATCCGGCCACTAATGATTTCACCCCTACTCTCGGTGAAGATATTGTAAACGCATTGAGTGATAGCATCGAACGGAACCATATCAGGGTAGGCAATATCGGGCAGGCTGTACCAGCAGTCCTCCTGGCCTTCCCAGCCCATATTCATGTGGTGATAGAGTATCGACAGGTTATACCCGTATCCGTCACATATAGCGGCATGTCCATACCAGGGGTAGTCGCTGTTGCGAAATCCCATAATTACAGGAATGCCCGCATCGAGGTTGGGATTAAACAGCGAGAGGAAATACTTTCGGGTTATATGGCCTCCCTCGTTTTCCGCCCATACGGCATTTTTGTATTGGAAGGTTTCGAGCAAAGCTTTCACGGCATTATCCAGAGAAGCGCCCGATCCATCACGCCCGAATTCCGTATCAACAGCGATTGCAGCATCATAGCAAATTATACCAATGGCCCGGCGCTGCTGGTCCGTTGTCAAGTCGTTGGGGATTGCGACCATATCATCCCAGTTGTACGCCCCGCCCGGGCCATCGCCGCGGTGCAACGAACATTCCGTCTTCTGCTCCTCGATGAAAATCGTGAACTCTTTAGGCTCGACCGGTTCCTCTGGATACCGTTGACTTCTCATAAACTGGGCCACCGCTACGGCAACGCAGCCAACGGGATAGTTGTCTACGTGTCCTTCAACAAAAGTTGCTCGATTGTTTACAAGCCGCGGCGTGCAGTAGTTGTAGCAGGCGCGCGGTTGATCATTGCTGTCATAATAGTTACTTTGGCCCCATTGACTCTGCGCCAGCGGAGGCACACGAATATCAGACAAATTATCATCGAGAATCGGAGCTATAGCCATCGGTTCGAATCCACCGTCCGGCACCTCAGCAAGGCCGATCAAGTAATTCCATTTCTTCTGAGTTTCAGTAACCGTTGCCTGTGGGATTATTGCCATTGGAACAAAGGTGTTCCGAACCGCAGCGATTCGTCCTTTGAGGTCTTTAGTCACCAGCGATTTTAACGGACTCGCGGGCACAGGATCATAAGTGCCGTCGCCGGAAAAAGCAATAATCGGCTCAACCAAATCATCCGCCGAGACAACCACAAATCCGGATGGCCGCAAATTAACAACGTAATAAACCGCCTCACCATTGTCATCTACGAAGGTCTCAACTCGCATAATCTGCCTGCTGAGATCAGATCCGAGCGGCTTAGGATTTACTTTAAGCCAGCCTGTCACGACCATTTCCGCGTCATAGGCCGTCGTAGGAAAAGCTGATGAACTGCTGCACAATTGCAGCACAACCAAAATAGCTGCCACTGAAATACTCACACGTTTCATTTGTTCCGCTCCAAAAAAATTTATTGATATTTAAAGCCTACCTGTTGCGCGGCCGAACCGGCAATACGTGAACGGCAAAAAAACAAATAAAAAAGAACTTCTCACTTCTTATCTCCATACAACTTGATGTGAAAAAAAACAAAAATAACAAAACACAATTTTAAGCCGGCATGCCGATTTAAAACTGCATAAGATATTTTCGTGCCTTCCTGTTACGGTATTATATTATAATCTTCTTCGAATTGCAATAATCTGATGAATTTTTTCGAGCTATTTTGGGACCTAAAGCCATAAAAACACGAAAACCGTTCACTTTTACCTTGACATTGCTCTTACTACAGAGTTTCCGAGACTTGTTCTGCTGACTTGAGCTTTCATTACCCGCGGCTTCCTGCTTCCATGCCAAACGCAGTTTTTATCGCGACACCGGGCTTTATTCCTAATCGGACATTCAACTTGCCCCGGCTATTTTGTGAGCAACTCTACCATCAGGTTCCAGAAGCGCTGCTCATCAATGCTCATAAGTATGTGGGCCTTTTGAGTACCGGCGGGCCCCTTCCTGCGATAACTGAGGCTTCGGCCGTAATCCAGGTCGTAATCCGAATTGACATCGATCCATCGCGTTTCTTCGTCGACAATCAACGCCGGATCAATAACAACCGCCGCGGCAATTGTATCCCAGACCAATCGAGTATAGTTGGGATCCTTCTCGAATTCCGGCCCGTACTTCTTTTTAAACATCTTAGCAATTGGCGTGTCCACGGCCGTTATGCGCTCAAAGATTTTCTTGTTGAAACGATATTTCTCACAGACATCCAATCCCACAATGAGTTGATCGGCAAAGGGTGCCCGAACGGACATTTTGGCCGCCTCCGGATCAAACCACCAGTTGAATTCGGCCGCCGGCGTTGTATTGCCCGGAACATCAAACGCCCCGCCCATGTACACAATCCTTTTTATCAGCGGAACAATTTCCGGAGCTAATCTTATAGCGATTGCAAGGTTCGTACACGGCCCTATCGGTATAACGGTAACCTGGCCCGGGTTGGCCTTGACAGCATCAATCAGAAAGTTCACCGCGTGTTTTTTTACAGGCTTTATTGTTGGCTCGCTTCGGTATTCTTTGCGGTACACTTCGAGATACGATGCCGGTTCAATCCTTGCAAAGCAGCCGATAAAGCCCGAGCGATAGCCAAACATTTTCCGCTCGGTTTGAATTGTTTCATAACGGGCTGCCCGCAACGGATAACGTGTCCCCATAGCCACTGGAATGTCCATACGATTAAGCACTTCAAGCTGGCGAAGAGCGTATGCCGTCCCCTCTGCAAGCCACGTATTCCCGGGAACTATCGTCACGCCGAGCAATTCTATATCCGGATGGTTTGCGAGCATCATCATTGCCACGCCGTCGTCGTACAATACAACCATATCGGTATCGAGAATGACCTTTTCTTTGGCTCCGGCGACAGAAACCAGAACCACAAGCAGCAGTGTTGCTCTAACAAGCCCGACAAGAGATTGTTTCATGGTAAACATGGCCTTATCCCTTTTTATCATCGACCACCGGCAAAGCCAGTGTATGTGTTTAGCCGGCCTATAGTGTTCGCGACCATCCCCAAGCTGCGATTGAGGCTGCCATCCCTTTTTCATCAATTCTATTGGGTGGCAGCCTCATCACAATTGTTGTTTATTGGGATGGGGATGGCTTTGCCCTGGCTAAACACGTACAAGCCGGTGGATTATTATCTATTTAGCCGTCACCTTTACATCGACAGCGCCTTTTTACAGAGTTCTATGTGCTCGTTCTGCTCACCTCGGCCTCTGTGACCGGCGGCTCCTTCCTTCCAGGCCGAACGCGCCTCTTCGTTACGTCCAAGGGCCTGCAGTGCCTTTCCTCGCCAATACTGTGCCGATGCCTCCTGAGGCCTGTTGGAACGCCCGACGCCGATATTCTCCGGATAGGTCAGCGAGGCCTCGAAGTCACGCAGCGCCCCGGCGAAGTCCTCGTCTTCAAAACGGATCCGGCCCCGTTCTACATGAGCCTTATGGAAGAGGTTCCACGTAATCGTCTGGCCTTCCCAGTTGACAAAGTAAGGCGTGGATTCGAGCAGATCGATAGTATCGGTATATTGATGCTCGTCAAGATACATCTGGGCGAGCATGATGATGATATCGGCCCTGCGGATTTTCTCATACGGCGTCGATTCGAGAGTCTTGATCGCATCGGGCCGTCTCTTGGCCGCTAAGAGAATATCAGCCAGGTCCCGGTACAGGGTCTGGTCCTTCGGCCTGGCGGCAATAGCTCTTCGGTAGAGTCTCTCGGCTTTCGGCAGGTCTTCTTCCGCCGCCCAGGCATAAAGGCCGAGATTTCGAAATGCAACGCTCAAAGACGAATCCAGTTCGACCGCCTTGGTCCAGTGCCGGAGCGCTTCATCCTGCCGATCCAGGTGGCTGTAAAGATTTCCAAGATGCAGATGCGCGTGCGCATCGTCCGGATTGTTCTTTACAGCGTATTCAAAGACGGCGACTTCTTCCGGACGGGATGGAAAGACATAATCCCGGTGCATACGGGCCGCACTATCGAGATACGCCTCGGCCCCGGCCCAGTCCTTCTGCTGCGATGCGAGATAGGCCAGATAATACACCGACAGCGGACTTCGCTGATCTTCCGGTACCGCCTCGACGCAGGCCGCCTTCAGCAGCTCTTCGGCCTCATTCGCCATAGCCATATCCGCAAAGACAAGGCCGGCCTCGAGCATTTCAAATTCATCCTCTCCGACAAAAGCCCACGCCTCCCGCACGAACCGATTCATCCGGTTTTTGTTTTGAAGCGCGATAATCATCCTCGGAACCAGAGCCGTCGGATTCTCGACGACCCTCTCTTCAGCCTGCTTGTATGCCGCTTTTTTCCTTCCGGCGGCATACAAAGCCAGTAGCAGATGGTCCTGCGCCTTGTAATCTTTCGGATTGAGCTGGACTGCCTTTTTCAGAACCTCCACGGCGTCGGTATACTCGCCCAGCCATATATGAGCACGACCGGCCAGATCGCATCCGAGAGAATCTGTACCGAGACATCGCATCGCCCTGTAAGCACAGCGCAGAGCGTCGGCATCGTTACCCAACCTCAACTGGCTAACACCCAGGAAATACCAGGACAAACCATCGGTATCATCTCTTTTCACGGCGGTTCTCAACCGGCCGGCGGCTTTTTCGCACAACCCGGCCTCAATATCCAGTACCGCCAGAGCACGCAGAGCTGGTGAATAGTGCTCATCTTCGGCCAGTGCCTTCTCATAGTACTCGCGGGCCCTCCTGCGATTCGTCGCCAGGTCGAATTTTCGACCCTTGAGGAATTTCTCTTCAAGAGTAAGCTTTCCATCGGGCTTGCTCATAAGGTCGGAAGGTTTGGGTTCGGGAGTTTCGGGAATCGGCAAGGGAGTGACGAACGAGGCAATGACCTGACGCTTGCCGGTCCTTATCGTTACCTCAACCGGCGACTGCCCGGCGGCAGAAAGCGTCACCGTCTTCGGATTCTCAGGACCCAGGTCTATGGTTTTTCTAAGCAGTCGCCGGCCGTCGCGAGTAATCAGGCAGGTCGATCCGGGGAAAGGACTTGTTGCGATGATACTCAGCCGGAGAGTGTCGTTCTCGCGGGCGGTCTGGATGGCGATGTCTTTCGTTGCGAACTCGAAGCCGTCGCCGAGCCCGTGCACCGGATACCAGTATTCCTGCCACGAGAGCTCCTGCCTCGGCAATAACATGCCGTAATCGGATTGTGTCGGAAGCGGCCCGCTCTGGACTTCGATATAAGGGCCTTCATCATCGGTCAGATTCTGCTGGCTGACAATGCCGAAATCCCATGTCCCCCACGTCCAGGCTTTCTTCCCGCTCAGTTCGTGGTGGTCCGCTATCTGCACGATCCCACGATCGGCGTCGACCTCGTATGCCCCGAAAAAATCAAATGCGCAATCCACGGAAAAAACCGAAGAGTAGATTTCATAGTTTTTCAGCCATGTCATATCCCTGCCTTCATGGATGGGCCAGGAGAAGAATTTGACGCCGTAATGGTCCGTGCCGAGAGTCATCGGATAGATGAAGCGCGTGCTCGGCCGGTTCGGAAAAGCTGTACAGTTCCAGAAATAATAAGGGCTTATTGAATCTATCGGATTGAAGATGCGAATCTGTTCATCAAGATACGCCTTACCCGGGTGCAGAGTCACGCGCACCGTCCACTGGGTGCGCTGGGTCTTTTCCAGGTTGTTGATTTCAAGGTATGCCGAGCCGTCCGCGCCTCGGCCGATCAGGGCATCGACCGGTGACAAGATAGTGACCGTGTGTACCTGTGGCCCGGCGTTCCACTCAACCCCACCGCTGATGAAAGCCCCGCGCATTGCTATCATACTTGGTTTGATAACGTTATTGAGATGGAACATCTCCTTTCCTTCGGTTTTGTCGAAAACCGAATGCAGCCGCCCGCCTAACTCCGGAAGGCAGGTGATTTTTAGGTACTCGTTTTCAAGAAACAAAGCCTTGTACGTCCGGTCCTTCTTGGTTCTGGAAAGATGATCCTGCATAGTATAAGGATAGACGATGGAGCCTTTGACAGTGGTCGAGAATTTCACTTTGCCTTCGAGGGCCCAGAACTTGGGATTGACATCCTCTTCCCATCCGTAAGTGGGAATCGTGATGGTTCCCTCCCAGGCTTTGACATTAGCCCGGCTCTGGCTCGAAAGCGTCAAAGTCAATCCAACAAAAGTTAGAGCTATGCAGAAATACTTGTGAAGACCTTTCATAATATTCACCTCACATTCTTTTTATTGGCCAATATTTATGTTAATGATATTGATGTCCCGGTCGCGGTCTTTGGCGACTGAGATTATCCGGCCTGTTTTATCTACGGCGACGCTTTGGCCACCGTATATCCGGCCCCTCCAGGGACCATGTGTTATTTCTCCGACGAGGTTTATCCCTATGACAAAAGCTCCGGTTTTTCGTGCCGTGTTTGTTACAACTTTATCGAGTTCTCTGCCGTGGCCGGGCCACTCGTCCTCGGCGGTGGCGTATCCGTAAGGAACGAGAAGCAAATCCGGCTTCAGCGCCGCCATACGTTTGAGGATTTTACTGTTATGCGTATCAGCACAGATAAGCAATCCCACCCTGCCGAATCCGGTCTCGATGACATTGACATCCTCGCCTGGAGTATAAGGCGGGCTCATCAATTCTGTCAGTAGATTAATCTTGCGATGTTTTAGCAGGATATTTCCTTTGTTGTCGATCAGGACCACCGAATCATATAAACGCCAGCCATCCTTCTCCGCCAGGCCGATACATAGATGAAGGTCATAATCACCGGCCAGTTTGCAGAGTTGATCCGAATCTTCCCCCGGAATCGGGCGAGCCCGTTTATGGGCATCGGGATTGACCCAGCCGAGCAACGCAGTTTCGGGAAAGCAGGCAATGTCGGCCCCGGCGTCTTTCGCCTCGCCGATTGCATTCTCAATCCGGACAAAATTACCACTGCGGTCGCCGTCAAGCGAGAATATCTGACACATTGCGACTTTTATGCTTCTCATTTGTGCCGAGCCTGTTTTACAGATGCAACTAAAACCCTTCACTGCCGGGCGGGAGACACCCATCAGCGATTTTCTCATCACGTGCAGGCAATTATAGGATTTATTGCCCTCGACACAATGATTTTAGTTACAGAATCTTGTATGGAACGAGCGGGCATGACCGAGAAAGCAAATCGAGAACTCTCCGCAGGGATCAGCTTGGACTATTGTCTCTGCCCTGATTATTCTTTTTCTTGGTGCTTGAGCAGTAGTTCGACGATCTCAGTATGGCCTCTTTGCTTAGCCCAATCCCATGCAGTTCGACCACGACTATCCTTGACGGTTACATCTGCACCGTGTGCGATCAGGATCTCCACTACGTCCTTGTGACCTGCCAGTGCCGCTTGATGCAACGGTGTCCAGTTGTTCTTGGTCCTGGCGTTGACATCAGCGCCTTTGGCAATGAGCAGTTCTACCGCCTCACTGCGGCCTGCTGAGGCGGCGCCAAAGAGCGGTGTATTGCCCCGCTTGTCCCTGGCGTTCACATCGGCACCTTTGGAGATTAGCAATTCTACCGTCTCACTGCGGCCTGCTGAGGCTGCGCCAAAGAGTGGTGTATTGCCCCGCTTGTCCTTAGCCTTCACATCGGCACCTTTGGACAACAGCAGTTCCACCAATTCGTTGTCTCCGGCCTGAGCCGCTTGATACAAGGCTGTTCCACCGTCAGTTGCCGCTGTTCGAACATCAACACCTTTATCGATGAGCAACTTGGCGACTTCTATCTGCCCCAATGAAGCTGCCCAGTAGAGAGGTGTCCAGCCTAACTCGTCTCTGACGTTGATGTCGGCTCCCTGTTCGACAAAACCCTTCACGCGAGCCACATCACCCATACCTGCAGCCACGTGGAACGTGGAAGCATCAATACCTTTGCTGACCAAGAACTCGGCAATATCCCGACTGCCTTGCTCTACGGCATAGTGAAAAGCAGTCTGGTCGTTCAGGACTGTAACGTCGAATTTCGCTCCTTTGGCGACGAGGAGTTTTACGGTATCGAGATCTTCATTCCACACCGCATAGTAAATAAGCGGGTAGTCTCTCTCTGGCTCGACATTGACCTCGGCACCTTTGCTTATAAGAAGTGTTGTCAGGTCTTTGTTTTCATACCAAAGGGCGTAGTACAACGGTGTATAACCACCATCTTCCTTAGCATTGACATCAGCACCTTTTGCGATGAGAAGTTCAACTATATCTTTATGGTTATGCTCAACTGCGTAAAATAGGGCTGTTTTACCCTGCTTATCCTTGGCATCGACATCAGCGCCTTTTGCAACGAGAAGTTTAACTATATCTTCGTGCTTACCCTTAACTGCTAAAAATAAGGCTGTACTACCCTGCTCATTTTTTACGTCGACATCAATCCCTTGGTCTAGAAAAGCTTTAACCTGATCTCGGTCTCCAGCTTGGACAGCTATATGAATAGATGAATACTCCGCGCCATTATCCAGAAGCAGTTTGACAATTTCTTTATTGCCTTGATTGAAAGCAATATCTAGGGGTGTCTGACCATTCTCATCCTTGACGTTGATGTCCGCACCCTGTTCGAGTAAAACCTTTACCCTGGCTAAGTCTCCCAATTGCATAGCCCCATAAAGAGAAGTAACCTTTGCACCGTTATCCAGAAGCAGTTTGATGATTTCTTTATTACCTTGGTTTAAGGCAATGTCCAGCGGTGTCTGGCCTGTATCATTCTTGATATTAACATCAGCACCAGCGGATTTGATCAAAACCTTTGCTTTCTCTAGATCTCCAAATAGTAGGACTTCACAAAGAGAAATTTGTGGATCTTTCGCTCCATGCTTATATAAAAGTGCCTCAATATCAGCATAGACCATTGCTCTGGCTATATCCAGGGCGTATCGTCCGGTATCACTCTGGATATTCGGATCGGCTCCCTGGGAGAGCAGCAACTCTACGACATCAGGATAGCCAAAGTATACTGCCCACTGTAAGGGAGTATACCCTAACCAGTCCTTGTCATTGATGCCTTCGTCCTGGGCAAGTAATGCCTTGATTTTTTCGATATCATAATCACGCACATATTGATGCAGCATCTTCACATAGCCCTGAGAAGCCTCATTGGGATCATATTCAAACGCACCCAAGTCAGGTCTCTGGCCCGCAAAGGGCATGCCAATATCAATTCCTGCATCAATTGCCTTACTTGTCGGTGCAAGTTTTAGGAAATCGTTCTGGGGAATACTGCCGTCAGAATTACGCGGGGCTGACATCATACTGTCATCAAGACTGAGGAAATCGTTGTCGGTCAATGTAAGGCCAAGGCTCGCATCCCAGCTGTTATTTTGGCTTATAGCATTTCGATTGATTCTATTTCGATTATGTCCATTGTATGAAATATTATTGCTGAAAACACAGCCCTCCCTTGCTTCCTTTTTCCACCAACTCGCTTCAAAGTAATAATCTGTGTCATTGCTTAAGGCAGAGCAATCACGAATGATTACTCCGCTAGTCTCAGAACAAGTGTAGATTGATCTGAGAAAGTGACTTTAATTTTGAAAAAATACTCGAAATGACTCCTTTGGTGCATTATAATGCACTTTTA
>Ga0209121_10005547_pt1 | contig 11399 bp, 14 predicted proteins | sample Cruoilmetagenom3_FD_187292 | JGI IMG/M metagenome (GOLD analysis project Ga0209121, IMG submission 187292) | Oil polluted marine microbial communities from Coal Oil Point, Santa Barbara, California, USA - Sample 3 (SPAdes) (version 2) | ecosystem: Environmental > Aquatic > Marine > Oil seeps ...
TATTTGGTTAAATCAAATAGATGGCCCCGTGGCTCAACTGGATAGAGCAGCCCCCTCCTAAGGGGCAGGTTGCAGGTTCGAATCCTGCCGGGGTCACCAGAAACACATGCAAAGTCAAATGCTTGTGCTGAAAATTATCCTGCCGATGATCTAAGAGAACGGAATAACACGGGACCAAACTACTGGATTACGACCCCTGCCCGTACAATCCCCGTACAAGCTATCTATGAATGTTCCCTGCCTGTTCTCAGCTCCCCAAAAGAAAACACCGCGTCCCCAGTAAAAGAAATCGACCGGCATGTGAATGAACGTAACCTGCCGAACGCTGAACTAAAACGCCTAAAGGAAAGCGAGGCCTTAGAGCGCCGCGCCCTCATCGACTTCATTTGGAGAGCGGCGTGAGGAGACAGGCTCAGCTAAATCAAAGCCAGCGTATAATCCCCACCGAGGAAATGGCTCGGCTTTGCAATGCGGGGTTCAGCTTGCTACCCCTTGGCGGGGGTGATGACGGCAAGTCGCCATTGCTGGGGCTGACCAATCCAGCGTGTTTCCCTCTCAAACGGGTGCTTGGGCCGATGTATGGCAAGGGCAGTGCTTGTTACGGGGTCCGCCTTGTTGGCTTGGCCGTCATCGACTGCGATGAAGACGACCAAGAACTTGTCACTCAGATGGAGGCGCGTTTCGGCGCGTCTCCGGTGCATGTGTCCACCCCACGCGGCGTGCATCTGTACTATCAGCACAACGGTGGCCCTATCCCCAATTTGCGAGGTGAACGGCTACCTGTGGACATCAAGCGGGGAGCCAGTAGCTATGTTGTTGGCCCTCACTCGGTGCGCCCTGATGGTGGCACCTACAACCCAGCCAAGGGCCTTCTCGGGGTTGATGACCTGCTGCCGATTATCACGAGCCCTGTACGCACAAATTCAGGGGCAATCGCTACAGGCAATCGCAATTGGGAACTGAGCCTTGCCGCCATCAGAATGGTGGAGGCCGTAGACGATCCCAATGAGTTGTTCGGCAACCTAGCGTTCATCCGCGACGATCAGTGCGAAGACCCCGTCACCATTCCTGACAGTGAGTTGCACAATATTGCCAATTGGGCATGGACCAAGCGATTGGAGGGCAAAGTGTACAGAGACCGTAACAGCGAGTTCCCTATCAACCGTCAGGCACTGGATCGACTGGCTGACTTTGACGATGCCTCAGATGCGATTGCGCTCTTGGTTGTTCTTCAAGCCAACCACGGGCACATCACCGGCAAGACCTTCGCCCTCGCGCATGCTGCGATGGTGAAATCAGGTCATACCAGCCTGTCACGTGAACGCTTCCTTACTGCCCGACGTACGCTCCAAGATGCCGGTCTGCTCGGTGTAGCAAAAGAGTACTCAGTCGGAAACAGCCCCCGTTTATACCGGCTTCTGAGAATCCACCCTGAATTGCCGAAAGTCCAGTCACTGTTTGCATCAAAGGAGGCTTCGTAATGCAGGGGGGAGGGGTTTTTAAATTACATATGTGGACGGAATCCCGTTCAAAAGAAAATGGAGTACAAAATGACAAACCGAAAAAGCGGTTCCAATACGGATCGAAATCCAGACGGAACGTTTTCATCGGGCAATCCCGGCAAGCCGAAAGGCACTCGCCATAAAGTGACACGGGCTGTCGAAAAATTGCTTGGAGACCAATCTGAAGCCCTGACTCAGAAGGCGGTTGACTTGGCACTGGAGGGCGACACCGCTGCACTGCGTCTCTGCTTGGAGCGCATAGCGCCACCGAGGAAGGATTCGCCAGTTTCTTTCGCCCTCCCACTCATGAAAACCGCCAAAGACGCTGCAGTGGCAGCACAGTCGGCCCTAAAGGCTGTCTCAGAAGGAGAGATAACCCCGCTTGAAGGCGCTACAGTTATGAATCTAGTTGAGAGTTACAGGCGTGTGCTCGAGCTTTCTGAACTTGAAGGCAGGATCACGGGTCTCGAACGAGCTATCGTTGGAGTCGCGAAATGAAGAGAGTTTCGCCTGCGGTATACGATAACTTGCCCCCAAAGCTGCGCTTAGTCGCATGTATCGAAGCGCTTGCTCGGGGTGATGAAGAGGAAAGGGAACTTTTGATCCGCAGTTGTCCTAAGTTTACCTACACCCAACCCGACACTCGGTTTATGGATACCCTGGAAAGCTTAATGGGTTTGGCCATCTCAGTCGAAGCTGATCTGAAAGAATTTCTGCTGAGGTTCTATGTTTCAATTCGGATCGAAGCTGGGCTTTCTCGCAAATGCCTACAAGACTTTGCTGATCATCGTGAGGCTTGGCATATGACCCTAAATGCCATGGGAATTGATAAGGAGACAATGGCGTTGGCCGGCCCACCCTCAAGCCCAGTTTTTGAGTTGTTTGAGGATCTCCTTCCTTCTCCAGAAGCAAAGCAGGCCGAGGCTATTTCAGCCGAAATGTTGAAATGTTTAAGACAGTATTCCATTTCGCTTGAGGCAGGAGAGTAAGTAAGGCGTCCGTTTTCAGGAAAGGTGAAGTAGGTATATCGCCCGTCGTCATAGATATGAGTTGGGCGGAAATCCCCTTCGCCTGCGACGCGGTAGCTGTAGTTGCGCGGTGCTTCAAAGCCCTTGGGTTGGGTATTGGCGGCTGTCGCGCGGCGCTCATCCTCTGGATAGCGAAACCGCACCTCGAAAAACATGCCTGAGCGACCCGGAATGGCCCCTTCGCGGAGATGGAAGGAATAGGTCCTGCGGTTGGTGATCACTGTCATGTTGGTTGAGGCACCTTGCACATGCGGCTTGATGGTCAGGACATTGCCAAGTTCTGGTATAGGATCAACTTGGAAACTCTCGGTGTCGCCGACAATGACGGCGTCAAACCGTTCGCCCTGCCCAAAGTGGATGGTCGTTGAATGACGCAAGTCGGTTTCAATCACAAAGACTTGGTTTTCAACATAAGTTGCGGTGCGCACGCGGTTGTCGAGCGACCCGCTTCGTGGAACGGCCTCGGACAGGGCGGGGGACGCCGATAGCAATGCGGCAGCGCAGATCAGATGGGCAGCCAAATCGAACAAAACCACAAATAGAAGCGATTTTTGGCTATTGCCAGATTTTGCGCGACGAACCGGTTATTCGCGATTTCTTGTCGTCCACTCAAGGGGATAAAAACCTGCGCGCGCTTGATCGTATCGACAGCGCCCAAAACGGGACGATGTTGTTTGAGGCCTTGAAACTGTTTGTTCCTGAAAGCCGCGGGGGCGATTTCCGCGCCATGTGTTTTTTGAACGTCCACCTGACGGGCGCGCTGGCGCTGCTGTGCAGCACATTGGACGAAGACACCGCCGCTACGATGCAGGCACAGTTCATCGCCAGCACCAAACGTGACCTGATGGCGCTCAAAACCGGGCACTGAACCACAATAGGAGACTGACAATGGCAAATATAGCACTCGCACTCGGGGCAGGCGGCGCGCGCGGAATTGCGCATATTCACGCGATCAAGGCGCTTGATGAATTGGGCATTGTGCCCACAGGTGTTGCGGGGTCGTCCATCGGGTCCATCATCGGGGCGGCGTATTGTACGGGCATGACGGCGGATGAAATGGTCGCTCATATCGATGAAACGCTGGACAATCCGCTGGCGCTGTTGCGCGACATGTTTCGCATTGGCCCCGACAGTTTCAACATGTTCCTGAGCGAGGGTGGGCCGCGTATCGGAGAGCTGAACCTTGAACGTATTTTGGCCGGTATTCTGCCCGACACAATCCCGCAGGATTTTGCCGATCTGAACATCCCGTTGCAGATTGTGACGACCGATTATTACGCCCAGTCGCGTACGGTTTTGGGCAGCGGTGATCTGCGGTTCGCAATTGCCGCGTCTTCGGCGATCCCAGCGGTGTTTTTGCCAGTGGAACGGGAGGGTCGGTTCTACATTGATGGCAACGCAACGGATCCGTGCCCGATTGATGTGCTGAACCACGAAACCGATCAGGTGATTGCGATTGATGTGTCGGGCGGGGCCTACGGCGATCCGACGAAACGACCCAGCAAAATGGACGTCACCTACGCGGCGGGGCAAATGATGCAGCGGTCAATCTTACACAGTAAGGTCGCGCGGTTCCCCGGAACTGTGGTGTTGCGCCCGCCAGTGGATGCTGTGTCCTCACTCGATTTTCACAAAGCGCGTGAAATTCTGGAGGAAACACGCGTTGAAAGATCAAGTGAAACGGGTGGTAGAAGCGGCGGTGGCTGCGCCGCGCTAGATCAGGATCTGCACCATGCTATTAAGTGTGCGCGATTGGATCATCCGCAGGTTTACACGGGCGGGCGAGGCGCGGGCCGCACCTGTGCGAGCGTCAAACAGCCCTTGATGTAGGGGGCATTCAATGGTCTTGCCGTCAAAATATCCGTCACACAGGTTTGCCGCGCCATGCGTGCAGCGGGCATAGGCGACAGTTATACCGTCCACCGTATCAAATACCGCCAGTTCACGCGTGCCGAACTTTACAGGAGTCGCGTCTTTTGGCATTAAATCCGCAATCGCGATAAGATCTTGCCAGGTTTTGTCACGCACGCGGTGTGGCCTCGGTTGCATCGCTTCGTGTTTTGCGCCCGGTTAATTGTTTGAGGATATCGATATGCGCGCCCAGATAGCCGCGCGGCTCCACTTGAACCACGTGCCGCAGTTTTTCGTGTAATTGCGGCAAAGCATAAAATGGCACAGAGGACGCATAATGGTGTTCGGCGTGGTAGTTCATGTTCCAGCACAAAAACTGCATAGGGCGTGAGACGTAATTGGTGCGGGTGTTTTCCTTCATGTCGCTGATGCAGGGCTTGCCGACATGTTCTGTCATTCGGATAAACCGCATTACAGGTTCCCCCAATAGAACCGGAAGCCACCAATACCAGACGGGCGCCCACCACCCTGTCACAAAACAAATGGTCACGATTGCAACGTAAAGAAGCACCATGATGTTGGCTTCCCAAATGATCGTTTGATGCTCTTCCTTAGGGATAAAACGTTTCTCGTCTTCGCTCAGGCGGCCTAACGTGTGGTTGAACAATTCGCTGAATTTATTCCTCCAATAGGGGACAGAGGAGAGATACCAAAAGTAACCCCATAGGTTTTTCGGGAGCGGGATGAGTTCGGGATCGTCCCCTGACAGCTGCGTGTAAGTGTGGTGATCGCAATGTTCATATCTGAAATGACGGTTGGGCAGCATGATGATGAAGCCACAGATATTTCCTGCAACGTCGTTGAGCCAACGGGTTTTGAACACGGTATAATGGCAGCATTCATGTTGAAGCGCGAAATGGTGTACCATCACGACACCATGCACGAACATCGCAGGCCAGACCCAGCCTGTGCCCATTGAGATCCTAATCAGATATCCGGTGACACAAAGGGTCACAATCCAAATGGTAAGCAGGCGGAACGCGGGCCAATTGGACCGCCGCAAAAACCCCTTTAGCTCGTCACGGGTCAGCGTTCCGTCGTTCAGGGCTTGTGTGATCGGGGTCAGAACGGGAGGTGCCATGATAGTCTCATATTGCCAGTTTGCTGTGTCTTGACGAGTTCGAACTATACTGAATAAGATCATACATAATCACGGGTCATTTTATCAGTCAAGCTTACTGGTTTGCCGTAACTCGCCACTACAGTTCAGGAAAAGCCTCATGCCACGCGAACATATTCATATTTACGAAACACGCTATCATGCTGTCGCGAAGTACTCCAAAGCCATCCGGGCAAGCGGGGATTTTGTGTTTATGCAGGGTCAGGTCGGCACATTGCTGGACGGAACCCTGATTGGCGAAGGCGACGCAGGGGCGCAGGCCCACCAAGCCTGCAAGAATATCAAACACTGGATGGAAGAGGCCGGTGGCTCGCTAAAGGACGTATGCAAGCTGACGGTCTATGTCACGGACATTTCGTACCGCGCGCCTGTCTACGCTGCGATCAACGAATGGTTCGAAGGTGTGCATCATTGTTCCACCGGAGTTGTGGTCAGCGGATTGGCGGACCCGTCTATGTTTGTAGAAATTGACGCCATGGCGATTATTGACAACTGACCCAAGCTTCCGAGGGCAAAATGACCAAAAGCGCAGTGACACCTACGATCGATTTGACCGCCGAAGGACGGCACACAGGGGATTTGCAGGTCAAATGGTCCGACAATTCGGTGCCTTTGGGGTATCATCCCGTTCCTATCATCAGCCTGAAAAACGGTGACGGTCCTGTGGTGGTGATGTTTGCGGGCACGCACGGCGATGAATTTGAAGGCCCTAGCGCGTTGATGCGATTGGCGGGTGATCTGAACCTTGATGATATGCACGGGCAGGTGATTATCGTGCCTGCCCTCAATGCGCCAGCTGTGCGGAAATCGGCACGTGTGTCGCCGCTGGACGGAGTGAATTTGAACCGCGCGTTTCCCGGCGGTCCGCTGGGTGGGATCACCGATCAGATTGCATATTACGTTGAAGCCGAATTGCTGCCGCTGGCAGATGCTGCGGTTGATTTGCATTCTGGCGGCAAAGCGTCGGTGTTTGCGGCCTGTACCTTAGCGACACGTACAAAAAACAGCACACTGTATGATCGAAACCTTGGACTTGCCTGCGCTTTCGGATTGCCACTGATTTGGGTGCTGGGCGGGTTCAATGACGCGCGCTCGCTCAATTCTGCTGCGGAACGGGCAGGTGTGCCGATGATCGCAACCGAACTTGGCGGGGGGGGCGGTGTCGATCCCGATATCACAACAGCGGCTGAGGCTGGCCTATACGGGTTGCTTCGCCACGTTGGCGTTTTGTCGGGTGACGCACAAAATGTCGAAGATCCGCAGATGGTTGAAATTGCGTCTGGCGAACACAGCCTGAATACCACGGGCGAGGGTGTGTTTGATCGCATTGCCAGTGCGGGACAGTCCATTGTCGCAGGGCAGGTCGCAGGGCGGTTTCATTATGTCATGGAACCAAACCGGCCGTCGGAAACCATTCGCTTCACCCATGATGGATATGTTCTGGCACATACCAACCGCGGCTATGTTAGCCGCGGCGATATGTTGATGCTTGTCGTTCAAAACGCCGCCTAGCGTTACGATTTTTCTAATCGACGGAACAACATCGACAATCCGAAACATATGACAAAGTAGAAGGCCACAGCGACCAGCCATGCTTCGAATATCATTCGAGTGGATGCGACGAGTTCGACCGTCTTGAACGTCAATTCCGGAACCGAGATCAGTGAAACAAGTGAGCTGTCTTTAACCAAGCTGATGAATTGGTTTGCCATCGGCGGCAAAACTTTGCGCAGCGCTTGCGGCAATACAATATAGCGCAGTTCTTGAAAATGGCTCATCCCGATGGAACGTGCCGCTTCGCGCTGGCCTTTGTCGACGGACTGAATGCCAGCCCTCACGATTTCGCCCACAAACGCACTTTGGAACAGGGCCATAACGATGATGCCGGAAATCAGGGCAGGAAAGCGGCGCATGTCACCAAACAAGAATTCCCAGACGCCGTTATTTTCCTGACGCGCTATTCCGCGAGCCCAACTTTCCATATTGAGCGCTGTGATCAGCTGCTCGGACAGAAAAAAGAAGAAGATAAAGATAATAACGACCGGAGGCACATTGCGCAGAAATTCAAGATAAGTGCGCGCCAGCATGCGGATCGTCAGGTTGCTGGAACACCGTGAAACACCCAGAACGATGCCGAGAATGAGAGCCAGAATACTGGAATAAATGCTGATACGGATCGTTGCGACAAGACCTTGGATTAGCAGATTTGAAACCCATTTGTCCTGGGCGATGTCGAACCGGAAGATGTAGTTTGGAATGTTTTCCCAGCGCCAGTCGTAGTTTAAGTTGCCGCCGATACGGGATGTAATCGTGACTGCAGCGATGACGATCACTGCGACGATTAGGTAGTCCATCCAATGTAGTCGCTTGAAGAAACCTAGCATACCAACGTCTTTCGTTTGGCTGAGAGTAAGGACGGGCGATCATCGCCCGTCCTCGCGATCACGTTCTCTTATTCGGCGACCATGTCGCTCCATTCGCTGCCGCGGAACCAATAGTCGTTGCGTTCTTGCAGCCAGCCGGTTCTGGTTTTGATACCGATCCAGTTGTTGAAGAAGTTTTCGGCGTCGGGATCACCTTTGCGAAATGCGAATGCCTCGCCGCTCGCCATGAAAGCACGATTGAATGGTACGCTTAGAGTGTCACCGTAGCGGCCAACTTCTTCGGTTGGTGTTGGTTCTGACGCCATGGTCGCGTGTGCGTTCCCGTTCAAGACTTCTTGCGTGGATGCGCCGTCTTCGTCAAACAACAGCAGCTGTGCTTCTGGGAACATGGACGCAATAACGGCTGCGGGTGTTGCGCCACGACGGGCGGAGAAAACAACATCTGGGCTGTTATAATCCTCAAGCGTGAAGCCTTCGGTCATCGCCGTATTTGCCAGAATGGTCATGCCCGAAAATGCGTAGGGGTCAGAAAACGCCACCGTCAGGTTGCGTTGTGGTGTGATCGACATGCCCGAAATGATGACATCGAATTTGCCGGACACGAGGGCTGGAATGATACCGTCCCATGATGTCGGAACAAACTCGACCTCAACACCCATATCTTCTGCAAGCTGTCGACCCACATCGAGTTCAAACCCGACCAGTTCGCCGTTCAGATCACGCATGGACCATGGGCGGAACAGTGAGATGCCGATCTTGATTACACCTTCCTGCTTGATGGACTCGATAACGCTTTCACTGGTCAGTGCCTGTGTCGTTTGCTGCGCGCTTGCTGGCATCGCCAGTGCAAGGGCCGCGGCTGATGCAAGCGCGAGGCCTGCGTAACGTCTGGTAAATTTCATGGGTATTCTCCTTGTTGGTGGTTGCTGGATTATTGTTATGTTTGAATGGAGTAGCGTTTTTCAACGTAAGACACACCGATGGACAAGATCAGGGTCACAACCATATAGACCGCTGCAATTGTGAACCAGATCTCAAAGCTCATGTAAGTATCAGAGATCAGGTTGCGCCCGATGGTCGTGAGTTCTGCCACAGCAATCACGCTAACGATCGCGGAACTTTTGACAAGGTGAACGACCTCGCCAGTCATCGGTGGCAGCATGAATTTGATAGACTGGGGCAGCACAATATAGCGGTAGGCCTGAGCGCGTGACATGCCGATGGATGTCGCACCCTCCCATTGACCTTTGGCAACCGCGTTGATGCCGGCCCGGAAGATTTCCGAAATGAGGGCAGAGTGGAAGACCGTTAAACACAGAATACTTGCGGTGTAGCGATCCAATGAAAAGACCGGCCCAAGCACGTAATAAAACAGATAGAGCAAGACCAGCAGAGGCATGTTGCGGACGAATTCAAGGATCCCGATCGCAACGGCGCGCCCAATGACCAGCCCTGACAGCCGCATAAGTGCGATGACCAAGCCAAGCAAGGTTGCGAGGACGAATGCTGTCAAAGACAGCTGTAGCGTCTTTACAAGACCAACCATGATTTCGCCCCACTGGAACCCATCATCGGTCATTTTGTAAAAGTACTGTGGCATCCGATACCACTGCCAGTTGTATCCCATCGTCTGAGAGCCTTTGTACGCGCCCCAAACAATCAGCCAGACAATCACCAGATACAGCCCCACAGAAAACGGAACCGAATTGAAAAGCGACTTGAGGCTGAAGCCTTTGGTGTTTGCGTTCTGGGTGGGGTGCGATGCCATAACTTAATGCTCCAGAATCTGTCCAAGGAACAATTTGCAGCGTTCGCTGTCAGGGTTGGTGAAGAATTTTTCGGGTGGTGCAACCTCGACGATTTTGCCCGCTTCCATAAACACCATTGTATCCGCGACTTTGCGGGCGAACCCCATCTCATGCGTTACGCAGACCATTGTGATACCTGTGTCGGCCAGCTCAACCATCACATCAAGGACCTCGTTGATCATTTCCGGGTCAAGTGCGGATGTTGGTTCATCAAACAACATGATCCTCGTTTCCATGCACAACGACCGTGCAATCGCGACACGTTGTTGTTGGCCACCCGACAGTTGCGCCGGGTATTTGTCGGCCTGTTCGGGGATGTGAACACGCTTTAGATAATGGCGTGCCGTCTTTTCTGCTTCTGCTTTGCCGATCTTTCGCACTTTCATCGGCCCGATAGTGAGGTTTTCAAGAATTGTAAGGTGAGGGAACAGATTGAACTGCTGAAATACCATTCCGACTTCTTGGCGGATTATTTTGAGGTCTTTGGATCCCTCAATCACGTTCATTCCGTCAATAACGATAGACCCGCGGCTGTGGAACTCTAGCCCGTTCATGCAGCGGATTAGGGTTGATTTACCTGAACCAGATGGACCACAGATGACAATTCGTTCGCCTTGTTTGACGCTCAAATCGATGTCCGTCAGGGCCTGAAATTTACTGTAGAACTTATCGACACCCACGACTGAGATCATCTCGTTGTTTGGTTCCATCTTGCCCTACCCCTAATTAAGCCTAAACTTGTTTAATTATGTCTGCGTTTAATATATTTTGGCAACACTTTTTTGCAGGACGGAGATGTTTCACCTTAATGCCTGTGGAAACTTGGGAAAAATTGGCGCGACGCAACCTCCGCGGCAATGGTTATGGCTTTACGAAACCGCCAAACCACCAATTTTTTCGCGTGCGATTCGCCGTACGACGACAAGTGACACAATCAGCCCTGTGCCAACCGCAACTGCAATGCCAGCGCGCACGCCTGTCAGTTCCCAGTCAAACACCCGAGTGAAAAGCCAGATGAAAAGCGCAATACCGATCCCTTGGCGATAGATTCCGATCCACATCGTCCAAACGGCCTTCTTCAATGCCTGCAAAAGCGAATTGACTGAAAACAACACGACGTACAGAGGAAGGACGACGGCTTCGACCTTCAAGAAAAGTGCTCCGATGCGAATGACTTCTGGATCTGACGAGAAAAGGCTGGTGGCGAAACCACCACCGAACCACAGAAACGGAAAGGCGCAGGTGGTTGCGATCACGCCTAATGTCCAACACCGGCGGAATGATTGGCGCACCCGAAGATGGTGTCCGGCGCCATAGTTTTGAGCCGCAATCGGGACGAGAGCGATTGTGATGCCAATGGCAGGGAGCAGGAAAAGTTGTTCAATGCGCAGCGAAATTCCGTAGGCGGCCAAAGCTGACTCTCCGTAATCCTTGAGCGCAAATTGAACGACAAAACCACTGGCAAAATTGATCAAAAGGGCAAAACTTGCAGGGAAGGCTTGGCTTGTAATTTCTGCATACTTTACGCGATCCGGCATAAATTCGCGCAACCTTAGGTTCTGCATCATGGATCGGTCGAAGATCTTATATAGCAAATAGACTGCAACACCTGTTTGGCTCAGGACAGTGGCCACGGCTATGCCGTT
>Ga0209121_10005548_pt1 | contig 11398 bp, 8 predicted proteins | sample Cruoilmetagenom3_FD_187292 | JGI IMG/M metagenome (GOLD analysis project Ga0209121, IMG submission 187292) | Oil polluted marine microbial communities from Coal Oil Point, Santa Barbara, California, USA - Sample 3 (SPAdes) (version 2) | ecosystem: Environmental > Aquatic > Marine > Oil seeps ...
ATTATAGGAAATCATATGCAGCGGTCGAACATCATCCATCCATCGAAACTTACATTTACGGGAAAGTCACGCGACCGGACTGTACGGAAAAGGAAAGCCGCCGCCCCTGCTCTGTGGGTCAGCCTGGCATCAGCAGCCGTCTTGCTGCCCGTTCTCGCCCTATGTGCTGCAGTCATCTCCTTCCAGGCCTTTCGTTGGAACCTGCCGAATGTGATGATTTACGACACCAACGTCGGGTGGATGACCCCTGAAGAGACCGGCGCGTTGGTGGATCGGGTATGGAATTGGGATCGAACGATACAGGCAGGCGCAGCCGGCAGTAACGATCTTCTCTTCGATCTGTCACCCCAGGAGCTGGGTTACTGGGTTGATCTCATCGCTACAGCAAACCAGGCCTATGCGGTAGCTCGGCGCTCTGATCCCCTCAGAGATATCCTTTCGGCATTGCGATCTGAAAGCCAGCTGATCCTACCAGTTCTGTATTTTGACGAGTCTGCTGCACGCAGCACCCTTGAAGACCTTGCCGCGGACCTGGACCTGCCAGCCCAAAATGCTTCTCTGGCTTATCAAGATGGCGCATGGATCGCACTCTCGGGTCAGCCTGGCTATACGCTGGACATTGAAATGACCCTTAACCACCTCTCTGAAGATGCCTTCACGAACCTGATCACTCGCTCTGCCACCCTCTTTTTCCAATCCGTGCCCCCTGATATTGAGGATCTGACGCCTATACTCGATCAAATTGATACCTCCCTGGCCCTTGAGGGACAGCTTGAAGCCTATGACCCAATCCTGGATGAAACCTATACATGGTCCCTGTCCATGGATCAGAAACGCGATTGGCTTGTGTTAAATCCTGACACCTATCAGGTTGGTCTCGAGCTTCTCCCGGAGGACGTGCAGGCAGTAATTGACTCCTGGGAAGAAGATTTGGGAAACGGTCGCACGCTTGAAAACCTACCATCATGGGAGGACATCATCCAGAGCTGGCGAAACGATGAGGTGGTTCAAGTGACCGTACGCCATACACCAACGACCTACCAGGTTGAGAATGGGGAGAGCCTCTGGTCGATTGCATTGAAATCTGGCATGCCCCTGTGGCGCATCCTGGACGCCAACCCCGGATTAACCACCAGCAATCTCAAAGCAGGCATGACCCTGACCATCCCATCCAGGAACGAACTCCTACCCCTGCCGGTCGTTCAAAATAAGCGTATCCTGATCGATATCAGCGAGCAGCGTATGACTGTGATGGAGAACGGACAGGTCCTATCAACACATCTGGTCAGCACCGGCGTCAGTGATTCCCCCACCATGTCAGGGATCTTCCAGATCCAGACCCACGAGCTGAACGCCTATGCCTCAAATTGGGACCTGTATATGCCGCATTTTATGGGGATCTATGAGGCCTGGCCCGGGTTCATGAATGGCATTCATGGGCTGCCCCTGCTTTCCAACGGTCACCGCCTGTGGGCCAGCACCCTCGGGTCGCCAGCATCCTACGGCTGCATTATCCTCGACCTGGACGCAGCTGAAACGCTTTATGCCTGGGCAGAATCCGGTGTCATCGTTGAAATCACCCATTAAGCATAATTTAATACCCACGTTCCCTTGAACAATCCAAACCGCTTGCGAATAGATAGTGGAATACAACTTGCATTAATTTCCCCAGAAAGAATGATAAGCCAGTAGAAATCGCACATCAATGGGCATCAAGTTTGTAGAAGTTTTCAGCCTCTTCACGCAAGCACCAGGAAACCTGATCTATCACCTGGCGGTAAGCCTGGTATGGCTGTTGATTCTGGGGGTATCAGCCGTAAACCTGTCGAAAAATAGACATCGCCAACGAGCAAAGCACCTCCTGACGGGGTCTGTGATCCTGCTCGTGCTTCAATTTGCAATGGTCTTTGTGGATTTCATCCTCCTTCCGGGTAGTGACGATCCATCTATATTTTTTCTGGTCGGTCAGCAATGCGCTGGTGCGCTGCTGATCTTGTGGTTAACCTGGACTTTTCTACAAGGGCGGAAACCCCTGCAGTTCACCAGGATGAGCATTTTCATCAGCCTGGCACTGATCTTCTTCCTGGCGGAATCAATCCTCCTCAGCTTCTTCCGGCTGGCTGCTCTTCAGAACCTGCCTGATTTGCTCCCGATCCTCTGGGATGTTTTTTCCATGGCCATCGTCCTGGTGGGGTGTGTCCTCAGCCTGGCTACCAAGCCGGAACAATGGGAGCTAGCCCTGGCGATCTTATTGACACTGGCTGCCGGATATTTTCTGCCCCGCTTGTTTATATATGAACCGATTGACATCCTGGGTGGGGTGCGCATAGCACATATCCTGAGCCTGCCCTGGAGCCTGATCCTCCTGCAGCGCCTTTCAGGTAAGACGCCAGAGATTGAAAAAATTGCAGAAAGAATTCTTCCCCACACACAAAAAGCAGACCCAACGCCCATCCTGGTGGATGAACTCCTGCGGATCGCGCTCCAGGAAAGCAGCTCACAAAGGGCAAAAGCAGCGGCACGCGCCCTCAGCTACAGCGTGATTTCTGATATCTGCTACCTCGCCCATATTCCTGAAGGGCGTGCAACGGTAGAGCTGATCGCCGGGTATGACCTCATCCGGGAGGAAGCCACACCCACCGCCAGCCTGCCGAGCGATCAATTTCCCCGCATCATGGATGCTTGGGGAGCGCAACGCAGGCTGGCACTATCCGGTGCAGATTCAGCGATACAGGACACATCTACCCTCACCCATCTCCTGCGCTACCACCGCCTGGGCAACCTGCTTGCTTTCCCGCTTTCTCTGCCAGATCGAGGATTGGTGGGGGGCGTGATCTTCCTTTCGCCCTATACAGAAAAGATTTTTGGAGAGAACGTACACCTGTTGATGGACAAAATCAGCCCGACCCTTTCCAGGGTGCTCTATGAACCGGTGCCTTACGAGCGCATCGAGGCAGAACTGGCGAGTGCCAGGGATGCTGTGGATGATCTCCTTACCGAGAAAAAAGCGCTGACCAAGGCATTCACACGCCTTGGAACCACGATCGATACCCAGGAAGGGACGATCAGGCAGTTGAAAGCCAGATACCAGGTCGATCGGTTGGAGGCTATCAAACAATATCAAGCCTACCAGGCGCAAATTGATAAATTACAATCCGAATCGGCTGCCCTCAAAGATCAACTCGCCGATCGGGAACAATTACAGGAAAAAATACGACAAATCACCAGCGAGCGCGACGGTTTACAGGTGTCCCTGGCCAGGCTTAACGCCAGGATAAAGGAATTTGAGCAGCAAACCGGTCAGACCGGACCCATTCGCCTGTCAATGGAAAACCAGGTCCTCAGCCTTAATTCGATCCTGGCAAACGTCAAGCACGCCAAGGCGGCGCAGTTCCATGGGAATAATCTCCATTTGGAGATCATCAACCCTGATGGCGGTCAGATGATCAGGACGGACCCTGTTCTATTAGAATCTGCACTGGAAGGGCTGATGGATAATGCAGTGAAGGCATCGCCACCCGGCAGCAAAATTCACATCAGCCAGGAGTTATCATTTGAAACCGGGATGCTCATCCTGCAGATCACCGACTTCGGCCAGGGACTTACGCCAGCAGAGCAGCGTGCCTTTTTTAGCGGCGAGGGAACCGCCCCACCCGGTATTGGCAGCCTGTCCTCCATTCGAGAGGCAATTCGCGCCATTCGGCTGTTGAACGGTAAAATTTGGATCAAAAGCGAAAAGGATCACTTCACCACCTTCCGGGTGGAGCTTCCCGTTCGCATTATTGACTGAAATGAAGGTATCATGAATTATAATAATATAAACAGAGTGAAAAACCGTAGATCTCAACCCATCAAGGCGAATGGCATGCCAGCGAAACAAAGCCCACCTAATTCCAGGCGAAGAACCCGCCGTCCGAAATCTTATGAAGTGATCGTCGTGGCAGTCTTTTTCGCGCTGGTCATCCTGGTGGTATTTATCTTTGCCACTGGGCTGGTTTCGGGCAACCAGAGCTTCCTGAGCGCAGCTCAGGCTTACGCCCAGCAGACACGTCAGGCTTTGAATGCAGACCCCACACCCACGCCGTTTCAGCCCCTGGTTAATGAAGAATCCCAGGCAGGCAGTCCTGATGCCACGCCAGCCCCCAACGAAGGACCATCCGCATTACCAACCCCTACTTTTCAAACATTACAGAAACCTGAGGGGCAGGTTAATATCCTGCTCTTAGGCTCCGATTTACGTCCAGAGGGCGGCGGCTTTCGCACCGACGTCATCGTGTGGGTTTCCCTGAACCCCAGAGACGGCTTCGTCAGCGCGATATCCTTCCCCCGTGATCTGTGGGTGCAGATCCCCGGCAGGGGTGAGAACCGTATCAACACCGCCTTCCCGGTGGGCGGCTTTGAAATGTTGGCGGATACATTTGAGGTGAATTTCGGCGTTCGACCAGACAGCTACGTCCTGATCGACTTTCAAGGTTTTGTTTCTGTGATCAACAGCCTGAATGGAATCGATGTACAGACCGCAAGAAATCTGACCGACAGCTGTGCCACCTGGGTCAACGCCAGCGGCATGTGCAGCGTTGGGCCCGGCCTGGTGCATATGAACGGCGACCTGGCACTGTGGTATGCCCGGTCTCGGTATTCCACCAACGATATCGAACGCGGCCGGCGTGCCCAGGAGGTAATTGAAGCCATCTTCGATCGTTTCATGAGCCTGGATGCCATCCTGATGGCACCTGAAATTTACGAAACCTACACCACGTATGTCCAGACTGACGTCACACTCAAACAGGTAATCTCCCTGCTCCCCCTGGCGAAAAAGATCAATGACAACCCAGATATCCGCAATCATGTCGTTGGCTATGATCTCGCTTATGATTGGATCACCTACCAGGGTGCCCAGGTCCTCGTCCCCGACAAAGAGGGCATCCGCGACCTGATGATCGAAGCTCTGCTGCTGGAGTGAGATTTCATTCCATAATTGATCCCCCTCAAAACACATTCAACCGCCTGATTGGATCAGCAATCGATTTACCTGGGAGCATCTCGGACCTTACCCCTTGTTGCTAAAAGACAATTGACAAATGCCCCAATTTGGTCTACACTAGGAGCAATGATAGACTACACGAATTTTTAACCTCGGAGGCCTGATGACAAACGAAATCCAAGCCGATCAAACCACCCCCGCGCACCTTTCCGAGCACACCCTGCTGCCCCCCGCCATCCGCGCCTGGCGCATCTATCTCTATGACCAGGGACGCTCGCCCCATACCCTCAAAGCCTTTATCGCTGACCTGAACCTGCTGGAAGACTTCCTCCCCCCGGATAAACCCATCGGGGAAATCAACCTGAAAGATCTGGAAGATTTTTCCAACTGGCTGGAGAACGAACGCGGCGTGCCGTGCAGCCCCAAAAGCCTTTCGCGTCGTATCACCTCCGTCAAGAGCTTCTTCCGCTGGCTCCAGAGCGGCGGCGTGCTCCTGGTAGATCCCGCTGAGCAGCTCCTGCAGCGCACAGTCACCAGCCCGCTGCCCAGCATACTGAGCCCCGTCGAAATGGCGCAGGCTTTGGAAGCCGCCCGGGAAATGCGCAGCGCGGACCCGCCCGATGCACGCCCCTACACACTGCTCAAGCTGCTGTTGGAAACTGCCATCAAAAAAGGCGAGTGCCGCGACATTGCCCTCAACCACCTTTCGGTAGAAGACCCTGCTAATCCTTACGTTTTCATCCGCTACAGCAACCCCCGCTACCGTTACAAGGAACGCAAGATCGCCCTCTCCCAGAGCTGGGTCGAATCCTTGAACGAGTATGCCGCCCAGTATGAACCCCAGGAGCGCCTTTTCCCCTGGACGGCGCGCCGCCTGGAATACATCCTGGAGGATATCACCGCAGCCGCCAGGCTCGAAAAGCGCGTCTCCTTTGACATGTGCCGCTGGACCAGCGCACTCACCGACCTGATGGAAGGTACCGAACCCGAGAAGATCCGCCAGAAGCTGGGTGTCTCCAAGGTCCAGTTCCGTGAGACGCGCCGCAAACTGCGCTCCCTGGCGCTGCAAGCGGGAATGACACTCCCCAAAGAACCCAATGAGGACAAATAAGGCTGGAAAGCTGATTAAAGACAAAGGCGATCCTGTGAGGTCGCCTTTTTGATTTAATCGAGAAACCCCCAAGTCAGGTAAGTTTATTCACGACTTTGCTGAAGCTGCAGGTGCAGGAAGCGCTGGGTGTTTTTTCGAACTTTGAAAGCCTCAGACGGTCGCATCCTCGCCACCCAGGCAACCATCTCCCCCGAGCAAACCAGGGGCCAGCGGTCACGCCAATGGGCGGGGATTTTCTGATTGATGAAGAAATCGGACAGGCTCTGGGTGTGCCCATCCATTCCCAGGGGCTGCCAGCCTTCCCCGGGACGACGCCCCCGTACGCTCAGCGGCAAGCTCAGGGTGTCCAGGTCCAGCCAGGCTTGATTTGGGTCCATTCGCGCGAACTTTCCTGGGATATCCTCCACTGCCTCCTCGACGACCTCCGCCGTCAGGCGCCAGCCGTGCGCCAGCTGCACGGGGTGTTCTATGTCCAAAACGGCCTGTACGCCTTCAGCCAGCAGCAGTGGTTGGTCCCATTCTGGCAGGGCTGCTTCCCAGGTCTTGACGATCAGAACTTCTCCCACCACAGCCAGGTTCAGGCGCGCCGCCAGGTCAATCTCTCCCCTTTCGGTCGGTTCAGCAGCGAATGCCAGTCCCCGCTCAATGGCCTCAAAACCCACATCCCGCAGGTTGGGACGCAGGCACGCGATCGCCCGACGCAGTACCCGCCGCCGCAGCGCCCTGGGGAGTTCCCTGAAGATGCATAGGTAAATTTCAACCCGGCCATCTCCTTCCGCCTTTTGGCAAGCCATCCAGGCTTCATCGGTTAATTCATCCAGGTATCGATCTTCCTCCCCCAGCACATCTGCCATACGCCACACAACCTGGCGAAAGCCAGGGTTATAGGTTTCCAGCTCAGGGATCAGCTCATGGCGCAGCCTGTTCCGGAAGTAGGTGGTATCGCGGTTGCTGAGGTCTTCCCGCACATCCACTCCCTGCGTGGCCACAAAGGATTCAATCTCCTCCCGGCGCATGCCCAGCAGCGGCCGCACCAGTGGGATGTGTTCATCCCAGGCCGGCAGCCTGCGCCGGTAGGGCATGCCCGACAGCCCGGGCAGGGCTGCCCCGCGCAGAAAATGCATCAGAACCGTCTCCACCTGGTCATCAGCGTGATGCGCTACAGCCACAGCCTGAGCATTGGACAGGCGAGCCTGTTTGAACAGGAATCGGTAACGTACATTGCGGGCGGCTTCTTCAAGGGAGAGCTTCTCATCTTTCGCCACAGTTCGGACAGCGACTCGTTCGGAGACGAAGGGCACGCCCAATTCAGCCGCCTTCTGACGAACAAAATCCGCATCGGAGGCCGATTCGGGCCGCAGGGCATGGTCCAGATGGGCCACCGCCATGGGATAGCCCAGCCGGTGCAAACTGTCCATCAAGGCCAGGCTGTCCGCCCCGCCGGAAACACCCACCAAAATCGGACGATTCGGGTCAAGCAAACATTTCTCGCGTGCCGTTTTTTCGATCAATGCGTGGAACATATCCAAATTATAGCACCCCCCTTTTTAGTAGTGCGTCAAATGCGGTATACTTCCATCGATATCAGAAAGAAGCGCAATGAACAGGTTATTGATCGGTCTGACGGGGAATATCGCCACGGGAAAAAGCGTCGTCCGGCGCATGCTGGTCAATCATGGCGCTTTGGGCCTAGATGCAGATGTGATCGCCCACCGGATGCTTTATCCGGGGGGGAAAGCCTATCAGCCTGTCATTGATGTCTTTGGTGCTGATATCCTCACACCCCAAAAAGAAATCTCGCGCGTAAAACTGGGAAAAGTCGTTTTCTCCAACCCCGACCGCCTCAAAGCCTTGGAGGATCTGGTTCACCCGGCTGTTACGGCGGATATTGAGGAACGAACCAACCGGGCAAGCCTGCCGGTCGGGGTGATTGAAGCAATCAAACTGCTCGAAACACCCCTAGCCGGGTTTTGCCAGTCCATCTGGGTCAGCCAGGCTTCCCCGGCGCATCAAATGGAACGCCTCTTGCACGCCAGAATGATGAGTGAAGCATTGGCTCGCGAGCGCATCTCAGCCCAGTCCCCTCAAGCAGAGAAACTCAAGCAGGCGGATGTTGTTATTAATACAGAAAGTGATTTCTCTCAGACCTGGAAGCAGGTTCGGCAGGCGCTTAATGATACAATTCAATTAGAAGCCACACTGCCCACACCGCACATTAAAATTAATCCGAAGTTTAACGTTCACACTGCGGGGGCATTCCCCGCAGAAGCCCTAGAAACCTTCTGGGCAGCCCATTCCGGCAGAGAATCGGACGACCTCTATCAACATCTGGCTTTCAACGTTGTTCAGGTCATCACCCATCAAAAGCAGATTACAGCAATATTGATCTGCGAGGACTGGAATTTCACCAGCAGTCTGAAAGCAGTGATCGCCAGCCCGGAAGTTCATGTCCCGATGGCTGTCATTCTGGAGGCATTTCAGACCGCAGCAATCGAACGTCAATCTGAGCTTCTGATCCTTTCCGAACAGGTCCTGGCCAATTGGCCTGCGGATGAAGCGCCCGATCCTTTCGGATATCGTCGTCAATCAGCTCGTGATTTCACCTTCCCTGCCTGGCGGCAGGCAGTCTTGCGCCAGAGCGGAACTGAGGAACAACCTATCTGGGTAAGGCAAGTTGCACAGGCTTTTGCGGAATAATTAAACCATTTATGAAGAGCGTATGACTAATTTATTTAACGACATTTTCTTTCTGATCCAGCGTTTTGGCTGGGCGGACCTGCTGGACATTTTCCTGGTCTCGGCCATTTTCTATGCCGTCCTGATCTTGCTGCGCGATACGGAAGCGCTGGTCTTGCTGCGCGGCGTTCTGCTAATCATCATCCTGCTGGGATTGCTCACCTCCCTGGTAGATCTGCCAGCCTTTTCCTGGCTGATCAGCACAGTTCTGCCAGCCATGGTCTTTGCGATCCCTGTCATCTTCGCACCCGAAATCCGGCGCGCCCTGGAACGCGTCGGCCGCGCAGGGAATGTCTCCTTTCTGAATCGCTCCCGAACCATCTCTGAACGCGAGATCAAGGAAACTCTTGACAGTGTCATCCAGGCTTGCGCCCGCCTATCCGAACGCCATCACGGCGCGTTGATCATCCTCCAACGTGTGCAGGGGCTGGGCGAATACATCGAAACCGGCGTGACAATGAACGCCAAAGTGACCCCCGAGCTATTATTACAGATCTTTTATCCAAACACCCCGCTGCATGATGGTGCTGTGATCATCGTGGACAGCGAGATCGTCGCTGCCTCCTGCGTTATTCCGCTCTCAGCCAGCGGCGTCCTCAATAAGACCCCCGACCGCACAATGGGACTGCGGCATAGGGCCGCGTTGGGCATCTCTGAGGTCAGTGATGCCATCGCAGTGGTCGTCTCCGAGGAAACCGGCAGTATCTCCATTGCCCACAGCGGTCGAATGATCCGCCGATTGAACATGGAACGACTCAAGAATGCCCTTTATGCTTTCTTCCAATCCACGGAATTCACCAACGAGGACACCGTATTGGGGCGCTTCCTGGGATTTTTCAAACCTAACGATCGGGGTCCGCATGAGGGAGGTGAGCTGTGAAAGCCTTCCGAAAATTATTTAAAAATCTACCGACCCTCCTCACTGCCCTGGTCTTTGCCACAGGCGTTTGGGTCTTTGCTGTCAGCCAGGCAGACCCCACTGAAACACGGGTCTATCCACAAACGCTGACAATGGAAATTGTCGGTTTGGACTCCAACCTGATGATCGTCAACGATATTGATGAAGAAGTTACCCTGACCCTTCGTGCGCCTTCCACAATCCTTGATGAATTGGAAAACGAACAGAACCAGATCACCGTCACTCTGGACCTGTCAGGTCTGGAGGCGGGCGTCCACACCCTCACCCCCCAGGTCAATATTGGCCTGGCACCGGCTGAAGTCGTGCGGATCAATCCTTCTTCAATCTTTGTGAAGCTGGAGTCCGTCATCTCCGAATCTTTCCCTGTCGAGATCAAGACACTCGGCAACGCTGCTATTGGCTATGAATTACAGACGCCTGAACTGAGTATGAGCTCTGTTGTGGTGACCGGACCGCAATCCCTGGTGGATGCTGTGGATACCGTCGCGGCCGAGGTTGATATCGAGGACGTTTCCGAAGACATCAGCCGGATGGTCACTGTCAAAGCCTTTGACGTGGAAGACAACGAAATCATCTCTGTTTCCATCAGCCCCAGTTCCATTCAGGTCAATATCCCGGTGAGTCAGCGCGGCGGCTACAAATCTGTTGTGGTCAAAATCGTCACCATCGGCCAGATTGAAAGCGGCTATAAACTCACCGATATCTTCGCCCTGCCGGCAACCGTGATGATCTTCTCCTCCGATCCCGATCTGATTGAGAGTATCTCCGGATATGTGGAAACCGAGCCCATCAACCTCGATGGTGCCAACGAAGATCTGGAAATCCCAGTGGAACTGAATCTGCCGGAAGGGATCAACGTGGTCGGCAGCCAGAATATCACCGTCCAAATTGGGATATCGCCCATTGAAAGCAGTATCAGTTTCGCCGATATTCCCGTCCAGATCCAGGGCCTGGCCCCCGGATTGCAGGCCGTAACGTCTCCCGATGTTGTCGATGTTTACCTCTCGGGGCCGCTCTCGCTGCTCGAAAACCTGAGCCCGGCTGATCTCATCATAATCATCGACCTGACTGACCGTGGTATTGGGACCTATCAATTAGCACCCGAAGTCCAGTTGGAGAACGTCGAGATCAACGTTGATGCCATCTCACCCAACACCTTGGAAGTCATCATCAGCACAGCCAGTTAATCATTTTCGTCAAAATTATCATCTGCTTAACACGCCCCAAGGTGAATTGCCTCGGGGCTTTATGTTTAACTAATCGTAAAACAGACCCTTTCATTTCTCAATATTATTAGAATTATTTAAAAACCCTATAAAGAGCTGAATCTTTTGATAAAATATAGATATTAATTCAACAGGAACATGCTTTAGTCATTCAGGAGAGGAAAAATGAAAAGTTCGACTTTAGTGAAATTTTTGGTATTCACCATAATATTATTGACCACAGCCTGCTCACCAATCACTTCAGAGTCCGGCAATGAAATCGGTTTTCCAGAAAACCGGATTGAGGTTGTAAATCTACCCACAGAGGCTGCAACCTTTATCGGCAACCCAGCAGCTTATTATTGTTCGGTGATGATGGGCTATGATTATCAGATCACAACGGATGAAAATGGCGGGGAATATGGAAACTGTATTATGCCCAC
>Ga0209121_10005549_pt1 | contig 11397 bp, 9 predicted proteins | sample Cruoilmetagenom3_FD_187292 | JGI IMG/M metagenome (GOLD analysis project Ga0209121, IMG submission 187292) | Oil polluted marine microbial communities from Coal Oil Point, Santa Barbara, California, USA - Sample 3 (SPAdes) (version 2) | ecosystem: Environmental > Aquatic > Marine > Oil seeps ...
TAAGACCCAACTGCGGGAATGGGGCGAACGAGCGAGCGACATCACCACCTGTGACGCTGCCTTTTGGGATTTAGTTGCGGAAGCGGATTTGGATTGGATCTACATCCGGGAGGGCGTCGGAGGACTGCAGCCGGAGGGGTTAGAGGGCTGCGAGGGGGTGGAGAGGGTGTATGGGAATAAAATGATATTTATTTACACAATCTCCAATAAAATTAAGTAAGGACAATTATGGAAAGAAAAATATCTCAATTTATTTTTCTTAACTTCTAATCTCCTTCTAATTCCCTTGTGTTAAGGTAAAATTTTCTAAAGAAGGATGTAAAAACAATCGTCTAAGAAAAGATCCCCAATTTTTTTTAGATTATTATTCGTAAAGACACAAAAATAATATTATGAGAATTGCTGTTATTACAAGTTCTTACCCTAGATACAAAGGTGATGGCGTTGCACCATTTGTAAAATCAATTTCTGAATCCTTGAAAGATCGTGGCCATCAAATTTCAGTGGTTGCACCATATGATATTAAGGTGGAAAAAGATCCTAATCAAAAACTTGATGTTCATCGGTTTAAATACATTTGGCCAGATAGTTTGCATTTATTGGGTCATGCACGATCAATGAAGGCCGATGTCAAATTAAATCCAGTAGTCTTTCTCATACTTCCATTATTTTTGATAGCTTCAATAATAAATCTCATTAAGAAGTGTAAAGAGATAAATGCTCAAATAATTCATGCTCATTGGGTTATACCTAATGGACTCTCTGCATCTATAGCTAGTATGATCTTAAAAGTTCCATTTATAGTAAGCCTTCATGGATCAGATATTTATTTTGCAGATAAAAATTTCATATTTAGAACGGTTGCTAAATGGGTCTTATCAAGATCATCTTATGTAACCGCCTGCAGCCAAGAACTTTATAAAAGAGCAAAAAAAATCAACTCCGATATTAATATTGAGCTATTACCTTGGGGGGCAGATCCAAATATTTTTAAACCCATAGAAGATCGAAATATAATCAGGTCAAAATATGGCTGGTCACCTGATGAAATTATCATAATAACATTGGGGCGATTCGTTTACAAGAAAGGATTCAAATCCTTAATATCCATTACTCCGAAATTACAGAAAAAGAAAACAAAATTTCGTGTTGTTATAGGTGGATCAGGACCATTAGACAAAGAACTTAATGATCAAGTAAAAAAGTTAAATCTTATCAATATTGTTTCTTTCCCAGGTCAAATTCCATGGTATGAGGTTCCTGAGTTTCTTGCTTCTTCAGATATATTTGTTTTACCCTCACAACGAGATGAATATGGGAATTTAGATGGTCTTCCAACTGTTTTACTAGAGGCAATGGCCTGTGGATTACCATGTGTAGCAAATGATATTGGAGGTGTGAATTTAGTAATTAAACATGAGAAAAACGGTTTATTGATTGATCCTTATAGCAAGACGCAAATGATTGAAAATCTATCAACGTTAATTTTAGACCCTCCCTTAAGAGCTAAGTTGGGGGCCAAAGCAAGATTATCTGTTCTGCATAAATATAATTGGGGAAATGTCTGCATTATTTTCGAGAATATTTATCAAACATCTATTCAAGTGCCTTAGAAAAATACGGATTTATATGCAGACTACATCTTCTATTTCAATAATGGCAACATACATTGTTCTTTCACGCTTACTAAGACCTGACTCAAATTAATTAGAAAGTTTTTGAGTGGATTTACATGTTTATACATACTTTAGCAACTAGAAAACAGCAAGCAGAAAAAATTCATACAATCGTTCTAGATTTCCTGAAAAATAAAGACATTAAAAACTTTAATTGTCTGGAAGTTGGTTGTGGTACAGGCGAGATTGCTGCCTATTTTGCTGATAATGTAAAAACAATGTGGGGGATAGAAATAAACAGAAAGTTAATAAATTCTCCAAAACTACATGAAAATGACAAGCTAGGTTATTCTCAAGCGGATGGTTCTTGCCTCCCGTTCCATAATTCAGTATTTGATTTGGTTCTTTTACCACAAGTTTATGAACATACTGTCAATCAAGAAAAAATGTTCAATGAAATTCATCGCGTGTTAAAACCGGGAGGTATTTGCTTTTTTAGTGGACCAAATCGATTTCAAATAATTGAACAACATCATTTCCTGCCGTTTTTATCATGGTTACCCCAGAAATTAGCATCATTCTATTTGAAAATATTAAACAAAGGTGATGTTTACGACATATATCCCAGAAGTTTTTGGTACTTGAATAGTTTAACCAAATCATTTAATAAATATGACTACACTCATAAAATGTTAAAATATCCGGAAAAGTTTAAGGTTCAAGAGAGACTTGGACCTTTTAGCTTTAGTATTTTCCCAACGTGGTTATTAAAAAGTTTTTCTCCATTTTACCCAAACTTCAATTGGATTCTGCAAAAATTTCAATAATGCACAGTTTAGTGAAAAACACTTCGATTTCAACATCAAGTTTATGCCAAGTATTAGATGACTTATGTCTGCTCAAGAAGATTTTCATTACTTTTTTAAATGGTTAATATAAAGAGTGAAAGAACCTCACCAACTTTGAGATGGATATCATCATTGGAAAAATAAAACATTATAGTTTACTATAAGACCACCTTTAATTTTGGTAATTAATTACCGAAATCTTAATAATCATAATCTCAAACAAGTTGTTTTAAAACAGAAAATAATTTTCTGAGGTAATTAGTACTTTGTCTCTGATAAATATTACATATTTACATGTTATATCTGGTTATAATTTGAAGAAACAATTTATTCGTGCTTGGAAATAAAAAGGATTATTAATGATTAATCCAATACAACAAGAATCGGTTAAACCTATTAATTCATCAATAATTATTTTAGGAATAATTACTTTATTTGGTGCGTTTCTTAGACTTTACCATATTGGTTACAAACCATTTTGGCTAGATGAAGCTGTCATTTATGGGATTGCAAATAATAGTCTGAAAGTAACAATTCTTCAGAATGGCGTACTTAATAGTGCCCCCCCCTTTTACGTTATCCTAATTAATTTTGTTCTTAATATAGGTGATTCTGAGGAAATTCTCAGGTTAGTATCGTGGATTGGGGGGGTTGCTTCAATACCGGCAATATATTTTTTATCAAGTCAGTTCATTAAAAAAATCCCAACATTTATAACGTGTTTTCTTGTGGCAGTTGCCCCAACTCAGGTTAAGTACTCCCAAGAACTTCGTGAATATTCTTTGACATTTTTTTTCTCTATATTAATGCTACTATTTTTTTATAAAATATCGAAAAATCCATCTTGGAAAAACACATTTGTGTTATCACTTATAATGATTATAGGTGTATTCTTACAGTATGGATTGTCTGTTTTAATAATCAGTTTAAATGTAATTTTTTTAATAGAATTTCTAATTAATAACAAAAATCGCGGCTTGAGACTTCTAAGGTGGACAATCTCTCAAATGTTTGTACTAGGATCTGCTATCTTTATCGTGATAATATCATTGAGTAGACAAACTCGTTTCTTCGAAAATGCGCAAGCAGGAAGCAATTATCTATCTAGTACTTATTGGGACCGAAATTTAAGTTCATTATTGAATTTTTCATTTAACAACACCCTTGATTTGTTTTCTTTTGCATTTCCTGGGTGGATCTTCTTTTTTATAACAATTATCGGATTCATTTACTTGATCGTTAGAAAAGGTTATTTTTTTGAAGCATTAATGATGTTGATAATTCCAATGATCCTAACCTACTTGATGGCTCTTTTTGGATTGTATCCTTTTCATGGAGGAAGACAAGACATTTTTTTAACGCCAATGATCTACTTGCTTTTTGGGTTCGCCATAGACTTTCTCTTTAACTTGAAAAGGGATATAAAGTGGATACTTTTATTCTTATGTCTTATTCCAATTTTTATGGAAACAAATTCAACTTTGAAATACTTAAATTACTCCGGTAGTGAAAATATAATTCCAGTTATAGAAACCTTATCAGATAATGTAAGAGACAGCGATGTAATTTATGTTTATTATTCCACAAAACCAGCATTTAACTACTACTATAAAAATGATGTTGGAAATATAATATTCGGCACATATAATCGTGGGCAGGTTCAAGAATACTACAAAGAAATTGATAAAGCAATATCAAAGAGTGAATCCTCTTGGCTCGTGTTCACTCATTGTTACGGAAATGAGTGTAACTTAATTCCAGATTATGTAAGAGAGACCAGAAACATTGAATTAATAGTTAGTGACAATGATGCTTATCTCTATCATGTAGAACCCTTAGTTCCTATAAATAATGAAAGAGATTAGAAGCAGAGGAGATTATAGGCGCAAAGAAATAAGAAAGAACTGGACACAAACGTTACAAGCATACTAATAATATTGAGGGTGCCATGCAAAACGTTAGTCAAAGATTTAGGAAATGCTTCTAGAAGCTAAAGCGGAAATTTTTATTTCCAAGACCTAATCGAAAGAATATCACAGCTCCTCTCACTCAGTCAATCCACTTGAGCGAGTAGACCGAGAGATTTGGTGCATAATTGGGTTGATGAGTGTCTTTTCAAATTACACATTTATAAACGGATTAGTGTGCATAGGGCTGATAAACATCAATAAGAATTGTCGAACTGGATAATCAGATATGGCTTAGTTAGGCTTATAAGAAAGGTTGATTTTATGTATTATTGACAACAAATTAAAGGACAAAATCCCCCCCCAATAAACCATAAATAAAATTGGGATTACAAAATTTTTTTAATTCACAAGCCGCAATTTTATAAAGAAAAATATGAACATTCCTACACCCCCTTCAGATTTATATGATGATTATTATTATAGAAATACGTGTGGAGGCCACAGAGATTTTAATTTTTCCAAAGGGGAGGTACTTCCACCATGGATGATGTATGCATTAAAGTTAGCGAATCTCCAACCTTGCGAGAGGGTTTTAGATTTGGGTACAGGTCGTGGAGAAATAGCTTATCAATCAGCTAAGAGGGGTTGTTTTTCTATTGGACTTGATTATTCATTAACAGCGATAAAATTCGCTAAATTATTACATGGAAAAGCCAAGAAATTAGATAAACCTTTTGAGTTAATTCTTTCAGATGCAAGGTTTTTACCATTTCCACATAAACAATTTGATGTTATTTTCATGCTTGATATTGTTGAGCATTTATCCCAAAATGATCTTCTAATTGTTCTTCAACAAGCTCATGATTGTTTAGCGCCAAATGGACGTCTAATAATCCATACAATGCCAAACAAGAATTATTATAGATGGGGTTATCCCATTTATCGTGCTTTAATGAGAATATTTGGGGGAAAATTACCAAAAGACCCAAAAGATAGATTTTATCATGGGGAATGTCATGTCAATATTCAAACGCCCAAATCTCTACAAAACAATCTCATTGATGTCGGTTTTTCAAATATTAGAATGAAATTAACGCAATTAAGTGGTTCTAAATCAAAACGATTGTTATGTAAATCATTTCCATTAAGATATATTCTTGCAAACGATATTATTGCTATTGGTATTAATAATGAATGAAATAAAAATAATTGGGATTGATGCTTTGGGAATAGAATCATATGGCGGTGCGCGCACTTCTATTATGGGTATGTTAGATTTTTTAATCAGAACTTGTACTGGATATAAGTTCTATATTTATCTGAGCGAACACGAATCTCAACTGGAATCAAAAAACACAGAACAAATCATTTTACCTTTTAGAAAAGGTATTTTCTCGCGGCTTTTTATGCAAATCTATTTACCAATTGATGTCTATTTACGAGGAATTGACTTAATCCACTTCACAAAAAGTCAAGCCACACTAATTCCATTCAAAAGAAATATACTCACCATACATGATCTAACAATTTTAATTCACCCAGAAATTCATTCAAAGGTATCAGCCTTTTTCTGGAAATATATACAACCACTTATTATTCGTGGTATGGATGCATTATTTACAGTCTCTAATGATGCAGCAGATGATATTATGAGTATTTATGGAGTGCAAAAAGATAAAATCACTGTTATTTATAACAGATCACAATTCGATGAAAAACATTTTTATGATAATCAACAAAATGAAAATGTAAATCAGAAATACAATTTGCCAAAAAGCTATTTCTTAAATGTTGGAATAATTGCCTTAAAAAAGAATCTTGCTACAATAATTCTTGCTTATGAAATTCTAAAAAGAAATGATAATGATATTCCCCCCCTAATATTAGTAGGACCACGATACAAAAATAGTGATGCCGGTAACATATTTAATTTAATAGAGGACTTAGGCTTAATAGAAAGTATAAGATACTTAGGAAAAATCCCAAAAGACGACCTTTACTATGTATTCAAGAATGCTTCAATTTTTTTATTCCCTTCCTTTCATGAGGGTTTTGGGATACCATGTCTAGAAGCTATGCAACTTGGGGTTCCTTTAATTGCATCCAAAGCGTCTGCAATACCTGAGATTGTGGGCAATGCAGGTATCCTCATTGAGGACTATATGTCTCCTCAGATTTGGGCAAATGAGATTCGAGGATTGATAAACAATTCAGCAAGAATGGAGATGATGATAAAAAATGGGTTTAATAGATACAGAGAAATTTCAAGCAAACACTCCTACTCATCCATTCTCGCTATATACCAAAAATTATTAAAATAAAAATTCGAAATTAAATTCAGGCGGTTTATTTCTCTTGAAAAACATTGAAAAAATAATAAATTCCTATAACAAAATCCATTCAGAGTCTGAAAAATTATTAGAATTGCCTCTATTTTATGAATGGATCCTTGATAAATTAAAAGTACGTTCACATATGCGTCTTCTTGATATTGCATCAGGTTCTGGATCACTTGTTAAAAGTGCTCAATCAAGAAACATTTTTTCTGTTGGGATCGACATCTCAAAAGTTGCGGTTGAAAAGGCAAACTCCAAAGTATTATATCCAAAATTTATAGTCGGTGATGGTGAAAAATTGCCATTTCCTGACGATAGTTTCGATTATGTAACTAATATTGGTAGTTTAGAACATTTTATCCATCCTTGTTTTGGTTTAAAAGAAATTCGTAGAGTATTACGAAATTCAGGAAGAGCAGCAATTTTCTTACCAAACAGTTATTATATTGGTGACATAATCTTCAATGTAATGCTCCACGGAAATGGTCCTTCTCACAATCAAATCATAGATCGTTTTAAGACAAAAAATGAATGGATGAAAATGATAGAGGAAAATGGATTAGTGGTTAATAAAATTTACTATTACAATTCCCTCTTCCCCAGAACAAAACAGGATTGGATATATTTACTCAAGCGTCCAAATAAAATCTTTGCCCTTCTCAGCTCTCCTTTAATTCCTAAAAATCTTTCCTACTCATTTTTATATATATGTCAATTTTAAACTCCCTTATTATGTTTTAGATTATTAATCCATATGAAATTTAGTGCCATTAGATTTCCAATAGACAAGATAAGAAAAGTTTATTATCTACTAAATAAACCATATATCAGAATAATAATTCTGATATTGCTTTTCATATTTTCATTTTTTTACTTGGAGAACCAGTACGATGAAATAGTTATTATTATTCAAGCCACTGAAATCAAGAAAAACAACATTTTCATTGCATTATTTTTAATTCTTTTAACGGTCTTTCAAGGTACATTAACTTGGCGAGCAATACTGTCATGGTTAAATTTTAAAAAACCATGGGGAGAATCAGCTAAAGGTTATGCTATTTCTTCTCTAGCAAAATATATTCCCGGATTTATCTGGCAGTATACTGGAAGAGTATACTTTTCTCATGAATTATCAATCCCCATAAAAGTAATCGGATACGCCATTATTGCTGAGTTTTTCCTTTCAATACTAGACGGGGCTATTATCGCTTGTTTTTCATATTTCTTAAGTGATTTACAATATTTTCAACATTCTTATTTCAATTTGATAATTACAGCCATTCTAATATTATTCATTCTAGCATTAGTTTTACTCCCCCGAATCTTTCAAAAAGTTTTCAATAAATCAGAAGATGAAAACAAAATATTTTTAATAAAATATTACTATCTAAGTATACTTTTTAATATCAGTGGATGGATATTAATGAGTTTCTCTTACTGGTTGATAGTTTCATCACTTGAGATTCCTAAAATACCATTTATCTCAGCAATGTTTATGCATTCAGCATCTTTCGTTGCAGGTAGTGTTGCTTTACCAGTCCCAAATGGTTTAGTAATAAGAGAAGCCGTATTAGCTCTACTGAATAACAATATCATCAACGATAATTTCTTTATACTTTCAAGCATTATCTTTCGAATATTAATTTTGCTTGGTGAAATTATTTTTACATCAATTTTACTCTCTATTCAATTTATCAGATCAAGGAATGGTCATTATCAAGATTTTCCTTCAAAAGATAGTCAAAATTAGAAAATTTTTGGATAATACTACTAAAGTATTATTGCGTGGTTAATGACATTTTGGTAAAAATGGATCATAGAAAAAGTTATTGATTCAATCAGTTTTAGAAATGGAGTTCCTTATGTCAAAAAAATTCGGTTTTAGTTTAATTATCTTATCTGTACTTTTATCACTTTTTATATATATACCAGTTAATGCGCAAGGTCCTTCAGGAGATTGGTCAAGTGGCATTTCATGTCAAAATCAAGACACAGTAAATGATGCTGCTATTACTTTAGGATTTTATAGTGAGGATACAGGTACACTTGTCTTGACATATGATGACACAATTGCAGCCGGAATGAGCAAGAACTACTATTCATCTTCATTTGGTGGTCTTGAATCAGATTTTGTTGGCTCATTAGTGGTAAGTTCTAGTGCTCCACTAACATGCGCTGCTGATCAAAGCAAAAGTGCTACAGGAACTCAAGGTGATCCTTTTAGATTTTCTGCTGCAAAAGGATTCGCTGCTTCTGAAGCCGCCCCTGTTGTTTTTGTATCCCAAATTGAGAAAGCTTTTTATAATTGGAATTCCTATATTGCAATTCAAAATACAACATCAGAAGCTGTAGATGTTACAGTAACCTACGTAGATAGATATGGAACGGCATATCCTGCTGCAACTGAAAATCTTGAAATCCCAGGCTATGGAAACCACGTTGTTTATCTTGAGGAAAATAGTGAAATTCCAGATGATTTTTTGGGTGGTGTAAAAATTTCTGCTGATGACGGCACTTCACCTTTGGCTGTAGTCGCTACATTCTATAACATTGGCACTGATTATGAAACATCACAGATACATGCTTATAATGGTGCTGTTTCGGGTGCAAGCACTTTATATGCACCTTATCTAGTTCGAAATTACTATGGTTACAATAGTGGTTTGGTGGTTCAAAACGTTAGTGACACGAACACATCTTTTAAAATTACATTTACTTTTGCAGATGAAGACTATGTTTATCAGCATGATGTAGAATTATTACCAGGTGAAATTCAGGACTTTCACCTACCTGGTCTTTCGACAATTGATGATGTAGATGCCTTGCCTGTAAATCAACGGTTTGGAAAAGCAGTTATTGAAGCAGTCGATACAAGTGGAAATCCAAGCGGTGGTTTGTTAGCTGGGAATATCAATCAAGACAATCGCGGTGGTGACGGAATTCCTGAAGAGCGTTGGGGACAAGGGGCAACTTATGGCGCATTCCTTTCTACTGGTGCAAGTGATAAATACTTTATTTCAAAGTGGATGAAAAACGATGGATCTTTCTCCAGTGGTTTCAATATATCAAACTTCACTGAAACGGATGGATCATGCGATATCAGCTTTGTAGATGACACAGATGCAAATTACAGTGTAAATGTAAATGCTAACTCTTTCTATTCAATACACGCTCCAAATGTTTCCAATTTAGACGAAGGTTATAACGCAGGAGTCCTTATTGAATGCACAGAAGATGTCTTCGTCATTACCAATGCTTCGGCAAATGCAGGATCTGGGTTTTTTGGAGACAGCTTCTATCAAATGAATGCAGGCACAGACTAATATACAAATCAACAATATAGTTCTTGAATCTCATGAACATCCTTGTAAAAATACAAGGATGTTCATTTACAATAGGTATAATCAGGAAAAAGTTCACAATGTGAGGCTAGAATAATGTGTAGTTATCAGAAAATATTAATTAAAATTATATTAACAATCTTTATTATATTTTTATCTACTGGATGTAGTAACTCGAATACACCTGAAATTATTGCAACTAATACGTTAGAAGCTTATCCCGGACCAGTAGAAGACAACCAGAATCAAATATCGGATGATGAAAGCGGATATCCCATTAGCACCTCACAGGTCTCAAATGAAAATCTACTACCTGATACGATCTCAAAACCTACACCAAACGATGAAAGTGGGGTTATTACTGGCCAGCTTATAAAAAACAGTGATAAAAACCCTTATATTGCACCAGGACTTTATTTGGGAGGTTTTTTGGAACCAAATGAAGACATGGAAAACGCTCCAACAATTTATGGTATCTCCCCAGGGGTTGATCCAAAAGCTAAGCAAGCAAAGGATGGTTCTTTTGCATTTTCAGATGTGGAACCAGGAAAATACATCCTATTGATTTGGTCACCTATGAGTATATTGCCTTTAAAAGATGCAGAAACGCAAGAAGAGATTATCTTAATTGTAAAAGCAGGAGAAGAAATTAACTTGGGAACAATTTATATTGAATAAATTAATATTAACCTATCAAATATTGTATGATTTGCATCAAATAATTACGTTTACAAATTAAGCATTCGATCATAATTTAAATAATTCTATTTTATACTTGTATACTATCTTTTACCGAAGTCTTGTTGGGCATCTTCCTAGGGAATAAAAGGAATATAAATTTCGTAAATATTAGCTCTATAATGCCATAATTCAGTAGATAAAAATTCGTCTGACGTAGAAAAGATATATATTATTGAATTCAGAGAGATTAACGTAGGATTGTAGCTAAGATTTTCCTTATACAAATAAAAACTCCCCCATAAATTGTCTGCATAAATAAATCCGATCTCTTCTTGAAGACCTTCACGATTGATCATGCCAACCACAAAAATCGTATCGGATACACTCCCTACGCCAAACCCAAACATCGGCTCAGGCAATTCCGGAAAGTCTTCCCAGGGGCTCTCCCCGTTGCCATCTCTCGAAGGATAATACGCCTGGGCTTCCTTGAGCGCGCCCCCCTCATTCCGCCCCCCCAGCACCACAATCTTATCCGCCAACGAAACCGCACCGCCATCATACCTCGCCGTTTCCATCGGCGTCCCCTCATGCCAGGCATCGTCCAGCGGGTCATACACATAAACATATGCAACGGCCTGCGCCCCATCCCAGCCCCCAAACAAATA
>Ga0209121_10005550_pt1 | contig 11396 bp, 10 predicted proteins | sample Cruoilmetagenom3_FD_187292 | JGI IMG/M metagenome (GOLD analysis project Ga0209121, IMG submission 187292) | Oil polluted marine microbial communities from Coal Oil Point, Santa Barbara, California, USA - Sample 3 (SPAdes) (version 2) | ecosystem: Environmental > Aquatic > Marine > Oil seeps ...
AACGCTTATTCCTGCCCAGTTGGGCTGAGGCCGCGGAGATCTTCGTACCTGGAATAAAGGGCGGGAAAAACTCCACCAGATCAGGCCGTGAACCGGAAATAACTCTCAATACGTCCGCCCCCAGATCGGCAAGACTCATAGTGGCATAAGGGCCGGGAAGTAATGTAGTAAAATCTAATACTTTCAATCCTTCAAGAGTGCCGGGCATAATTTCCTCCTTTTTGTTATAGAACATATTTTTTGAAATTCAGGGGTATCCCTTTCAGGACACTTCAAAACCGATATTTAATACCATCTTTTCGTTTAGGACGTCAAACTCATTCTTTTCAATTCGACAACCCGCTTCCCCCTTGATGAATCTACTCAATGCTTCTTCTCCAATTTAGTTGGAGAAATTGTAGATAATGCACTTATTTTGCCTTAATTAACTTCAACTAATCGGGAAATGATCCGAAAATATTAATGGTCTTTACCGGCGATGCCGCATAGGATATAAGGGAGTTAAAAAGGGAGGAAAGACCATGGCGTTGAATATGGATGCAATTGGAAAAAAGATTGGTCCGATTAGCAGGGAGTACACATGGAAGGATGTTATCCTCTATGCCCTTGCTGTTGGTGCCGATTCTTCCGAGCTTGAGTACTGTTATGAAAAAAATCTGAAGGTTATACCGACTTTTTCACTGGCAACAACCTTCGATTTTTTCTGGCACATTGCAAAAGAGTCAAATATAAATGTGGCTGGTATTCTTCATGGAGAGCAGGAATTGATATTTCATGCTGCCATCCCCTCTGAAGGAACACTGATTACCGAAGGGGCGATAACCCATTACTATGATAAGGGTATGGACAAGGGTGCGCTTGTAATTGCAGAATGTGACACCTTCCATTCAAATGGCGCAAAGCTGTTCACCAGTATCTGTAATATTTTCGCTCGTTTTGATGGCGGATTCGGAAGCGGTAAGGCACCTAAAAATGTTGTCATTTTCCCGGAGAGTGAACCCGATTTTGTCGTGGATGCACGACCTTCATTTGACCAAAACCTTTTGTACAGGCTTACCGGTGATTTTTTTAAACTGCACGTAGATCCCGAATTTGCTGAAAATGCCGGTTTTGAAAAGCCCATCATGCATGGGGCCTGTGTCATGGGATATGGCTGCCGTGCCCTGATTCAAAAACTTGTACCTGGGAAACCGGAGCATGTACGGCGACTTGCCTGCCGCTTTTCTCGCCCCCTGTATCCCGGCGTTCCGATAAAGACGCTGATCTGGAAGACAGAAACGGAAAAGGCCCTCTGGAGGGTGGTGAACGCCGAGAGCGGAGAAACAGTACTTGACAATGGAATTATTGAGTTTGTGGAATAGGCTGGCAAAATTCCAGGGCGGGTCCCGGAAATATTTTTTGACAAATTAATATGAACTGTTATAGCAACTTGCGTAATTAAGTAAAAAGAAGTAAGAACCATAGCAACTGCTCAGGAGACAGGAGACAGAATTCAGGAGACAGAAGAAAAAAATAAAACCGCAATTTAAGAAACAGGCAATTTGTTTGTTTTTATTCTGACTACTGACTTCTGACTACTGAGTAGTTACGAAACATCAAAGTTTTTATGAAAGGATGTTTACCGATGGGAAAAGAGATTTTCTTGGGTTTGGTTGGCTTCGGCACCATAGGAACAGGTATTGTAAAGCTGCTTCAGGAAAATGAAGAGCTGATTCAGAAACGATTGGGGGCGAGGCTTGTGATAAAAAGAATTGCCGATCTTGATATCGATACCCCCAGGATCGTATCCGTTGATAGAAATATTCTCACAACAGATGTAAATGAAATCCTGGATGACCCTGAAATTCCCATTGTTATAGAACTTATAGGTGGATACGATTACGCCAGATCCTTTATCTTAGATGCGATGCGCAAGGGAAAGCATGTGGTTACGGCAAACAAGGCCCTGCTGGCAACTCACGGAAACGAAATATTTGCCGTTGCCGATGAGGAAGAAGTCAATGTCGGCTTTGAGGCGTCGGTGGGAGGAACCATCCCGATCATAAAAACCCTGAAAGAGAGTCTTGTGGCGAACAATATCAAATCGATCGCCGGGATCATGAACGGAACATCAAATTACATCCTCACAAAAATGACTGGTGAAAAAAGGCCTTTCGAAGAAGTCCTCAAAGAGGCCCAGGACCTTGGATTTGCAGAAGCTGATCCGACATATGATATTGAGGGAATCGACACGGCACACAAGCTTACCCTTGCATTAGCCCTTTCCTATGGAAAAAGGGTGAATATGGAAGATATTTATATGGAGGGGATATCCAGGATTGGTTTGCAGGACATAGAATTTGCGAAAGAACTGGGATATAATATTAAATTACTTGCCATAGCGATCCAGAGAGAAAATGCCATTGAGGCTCGAATACATCCTACCATGATTCCTTTTGACCATCTCCTTGCAAGTGTGGGCGGAAACTTTAATGCCTTCCATTTTATTGGTGATGCTTCAGGTTCAGTTTTCCTGTACGGGCAGGGGGCCGGTATGATGCCGACGGCAAGCGCTGTTGTGAGTGACCTCATCGATATAGCGAGAGATATGGCAAAGGGTGTATGGCGAAGGGTCCCTTTACGCTCATTCCAGAAAGATTATATCGACGATATTAACTTGATGCCCATGGATGATATTGTAACGAACTACTACTTCAGGTTTTCTGCTTTAGACCGCCCCGGTGTCCTTTCCAAAATATCAGGAATTCTTGGCAGTCGCAACATCAGCATAGCTTCCGTTATTCAGAAAGGAAGAATACCGGATGGTGCCGGTGCCGTGCCGGTCGTCATGACGACTCACAAAGCGAGAGAAAAAGATGTCCAGATGGCATTGAACGAAATTGACCAACTTGATGTTGTTGGAGGAAAAACAATACTGATTAGGATAGAGGACGACAGAATCAAATGAAATATGTAATTTTGCTTGGTGATGGGATGGGTGATTATCCCGTTGATAAATTAGGCGGGAAAACACCTCTCGAATACGCGAATATACCAAATATGGACAGGATAGCGGCAGAGGGCACACTGGGTCTTGTCGACACTATACCGGCGGGATTTATACCGGGAAGTGATGTGGCAAACCTGTCGGTTCTGGGTTATGATCCGGAAAAATACTTTACAGGTCGGGCACCTTTAGAAGCGGCGAGCATGAGGGTAAGGCTGGGTCCCGATGATATAGCTTTCCGATGCAACCTGGTAACCCTTGATTTTGGCAATAATACCATAATGGATAGCTTTAATGCCGACCACATAACATCTGAAGAAGCAAAAGAAATAATTGACAGACTTAATAAAGAACTTGGTTCCGGAACCATACGTTTTTATCCCGGCGTAAGCTATAGACATCTAATGGTATGGAACAACGATCATGTCTTAATGAAAACAACTCCTCCTCATGATATTATCGGACAGGACATACAAAACTATCTGCCTCATGGAAGCGGTTCGGAAAAGATAAGAAATCTTATGTCCCTTTCCCGGGAGATCCTGAAAGATCACCCCGTCAACAAATCCCGGGTGTCGGCAGGTAAAAAACCGGCCAATTCGATATGGCTGTGGGGAGAGGGAAGGGCTCCCGCCATGAATCCCATGACAGAGAAATATCATATTAAAGGCGGGATGATATCTGCTGTCGATCTTTTAAATGGTATCGGTGTTTATGCGGGCCTTGATAGTATCAATGTTGAAGGCGTCACAGGTTATATCGATACGAATTACCTGGGAAAGGCAGAAAAAGCATTAGGGTTCCTGAAAGAAAATGATTTCGTTTTTATTCATGTCGAAAGCATTGACGAGATGGGACACGAGGGAAATATCGAAGGAAAGATTAAGGCCCTGGAAGATTTTGACAAGATGGTAGTCGGAACCATATTAAACGAAATTCACAAACTGGGAGAATTCAGGGTATTGGTATTGGGCGATCATCCGACTCCGATCAGCCTTAAAACTCATGTTTCGGACCCGAGCCCTTTCGCTGTATATTCATCTCGTGATGATGAAAATCTCCACGGCGGCAAATCCTTTGGAGAGACGGCTGCGAGGGAATCGGGAATTATAGTCTCCCCCGGCCATCAGTTGATGGATCACTTTATTATAGATTGGAAAACATTTATTGAAAAAAAGCGAGATTAAAATAAGGGTTATTTATGCTGATACCGATGCCATGGGTATCGTTTATCACGCCAATTATTTCAGGTGGTTCGAGATAGGGCGCACGGAACTGTTGCGCGAGATGGGGGTTGTTTATGCGGAACTCGAATCGGAAGGATATTATCTCCCTCTCACAAAATCAACGTGTCACTATCTTGCTCCGGCAAAATACGACGAAATTATTGTCATTGAAACAGAAATATCCTACTTCAGACGGGCCAGTATAAAATTTGATTACATTATCTGGGATGAAAAAAAAGAGAATATCCTCGTAGAGGGATGCACCTTGCACGCTTTTATAAATAATGATGGCAAGATAGTAAGGGCTCCCGGGGAGTTAGTTGAGAAGATAAAAGGGGCGAAGGAGCAAGGTTAAAGGATCAAGGAGCAAGCTTAAAGGATCAAGGAGCAAGGAGCAAGGTTCAAGGTTCAAGGTTCAAGGAACAAGGAACAAGGAACAAGGATATGAAAACAATTATGAATTTTGAATTTTGAATTTTTAATGAAAAGACAGGAACAAAGAACAAGGAGAAAAAATGGCAAGGAAGATAACAAAGGTGGAGTTAAAAGAACCGGATCGGATTCATACCTTCTTAGGAAACGTTATAGATTATGCCTCCAAAAACAGAAAGAAAATCTATCTTCTTTCGGGGATATTTCTTTTAATCTTTATCCTGTCAGGAGGATGGTATTTTTATGATTTAAGTTGTGAAAAAAAGGCGCAGGGAATCTATTCATCGGCGCTTGACTCATATAAAACAGTGAACGCTACCACTGACAGTAAAGAATACAAGGATGCTGTCAATCTTTTCGAGGAACTTATCAAAAAATATCCCCAAACTAATGCTGCATTGCTTGCCTGCTACAATCTGGGAAACATATATTTTAATCTTGGCGAAATTGATAAGTCAGTGAATTCATACAAAGAATTCCTCAACAAATCATCAAAAGATAATGTATTGACATCCCTTGCGTATTACAGTTTGGGTTACTGCTATGAAGCGAAGAAAGAATATCCCAGGGCATTGGAATCATTTAACAAATCCAGCACACAAGGCACCGGGAAGTTTTATCTTGCCATGAATTACCAGGGCATGGCACGCGTATACGAAGAGATGAATAAACCGGATAAAGCAGAAGAATATTATAAAAAGGCCATGGAACAGACAACCGACCCGCTTACGGAAAGGCTGATAAAAAGAAAGATTTCGACATTTCACAGCCTCGCAAAAAGCAAATAACGGGCCGATGAAGGTATCGGCCCCTACAAAAGCAACCCAAAACATGAGACCTTTGCAGAATGTTCAATTTTGTTCAAGTTTAAGGAAGGCGAAAATTTTAACCGCAGGAATATATTGGATATTTCGAGGATTAAAATTTGAGCCTGACGCAGAAGTTGGTCAAAAGGGGACGTTGTGCAAAGGTGTCACATGCAGGGTCTGTTCCCCGAACAGGCCGCTCCCGGGCACAGCACGGGGCATTCTGGCATGATTTCATAAATGAGAGAAGGGAAGATAAGATAAAAACATGAGAGAATTAATGTCGGGTAATGAAGCAATCGCAAGAGGCGCGTATGAATATGGCGTAACTTTCGCCTCCGCGTATCCGGGAACGCCCAGTACTGAAATCACTGAGGAGTTTTCCAAATACGAAGGCGTATATGCTGAATGGTCTCCTAATGAAAAAGTGGCCCTTGAAGTGGGAATCGGCGCTGCTATTGCCGGTGCGAAGGCAATGGTTGTAATGAAACATGTTGGGGTCAATGTGGCGGCCGATCCTCTTTTTACGGTAAGTTATACGGGAACAAATGGGGGGCTCGTTATAATTACCGCGGATGATCCTTCTCTGCATAGTTCGCAAAATGAACAGGACAACAGGAATTATGCAAGGTTTGCAAAAATACCCATGATTGAGCCGGCGGACAGCCAGGAAGCAAAGGAATATATCAAACTGGCGTTCCAGATCAGCGAACAATTTGATACCCCCGTTTTTCTGAGATCAACAACCAGGGTTTCCCATTCCAAATCTGTTGTTGAGCTGGAAGATCCTGTGCCGCGAGAGGATAAAACCGCCATTCAGCATAACCGTGACAAATATGTGATGGTTCCGGCGAAAGCAAGAGTGAGAAGAGTAGAAGTGGAAAAAAGGATGGAAAAGCTCAGGGAATTCGGAGAAACATTCCCGGAAAACAGGATCGAATTAAATGACCGGGATGTCGGAATTATAACTTCAGGCATGTGTTACAATTATACCAAAGATGCTTTTCCTCAATATTCCTATCTTAAGCTTGGCATGGTTCACCCCCTTCCCGTGAAGCTGATCAGGGAATTTGCCTCAAAAGTGAAAAAGATCTATGTCGTTGAGGAACTTGATCCTTTCCTTGAAGAACAGATAAAAGCTATGGGAATAGAAGTTACAGGGAAAGAATTATTTCCCTACACAGGCGAATTTGACCCTGGCCTGGTGGAAAACACAATTAGCGGCAACTCACTGAATACTTTAATCGATTTACCGGTTTCCGTCCCGCCCAGACCCCCAAATTTATGTCCCGGTTGTCCCCACAGGGGACTCTTCTATGTACTGGGAAAACTGGGTGCATTCATATCGGGAGACATAGGATGCTATACCCTTTCTTTTATGAAACCACTTGAAGGACTGGATTCCTGTATATGCATGGGCGCCAGTATCGGCATGGCTCATGGAATGAGTCACGCCTTGAAAGACAAGGGAAAGGGAAAGGTCATAGGCGTCATCGGCGATTCTACTTTTATTCATTCGGGAATTACACCTCTTTTGAATGCGGCCTATAATCAAAGTAACGTCGTAATTGTTATCGGTGATAATCGGACAACAGCCATGACAGGAATGCAGGACCATCCTGCTACAGGGGTTACGCTCCAGGGGAAAAAGACGAAAGAACTCGATTTTCCCGCCCTTGCTTCAGCGCTGGGCATTGAAAGTGTCAGAGTGATAGATCCTTTTAATTTGGATGAAACAAGGACTGTCATGAAGGAAGAACTGGCTAAGGACGGTCCCTCCCTTGTTATATCAAGAGGTCCCTGCGCGCTCCTGCAAAGTAAACGGGCTGAAAAGATAATTCCTCTAAGAATAGATCCTGACAAGTGTACAGGTTGTAAGTTGTGTCTTCGTTTAGGATGCCCGGCAATTTCATGGAAGAAGCTTGAAGACCTGGAGATGAATATTGAAAAGAAAACAAAAAAACAGGAAGGAATAGCCATCATTGATTCCTCACTATGTAATGGATGCTCCCTGTGTGATCAGTTGTGCAATTTTGAAGCGATTGAGGAGGTTAGAGAAGATGGATAATACAACTCACAGCATTTTGCTTGCGGGTGTCGGGGGGCAGGGAATCCTTCGCGCAAGCGATATTTTGTCTCTCGTTATGATCGAAGCCGGATATGATGCCAGGAAAAGTGAAGTGCATGGCATGGCCCAGCGTGGTGGTTCTGTTACGAGTCATGTGAGATACGGTAAAAAGGTATATTCACCAATCGCCAAAAAAGGGGATGTGGACATACTGGTTTCTTTTGAAAAGCTGGAAACCCTTCGATACCTGGATTTTTTGAAACCGGAAGGAAAAGTGATTATAAATGATGAAGAAATATATCCCCCTTCAGTAAATTTGGGTGAAGCGGAATATCCTGAAAATGTAGTCGATTCAGTTAAGACGTACTTCAAAGATATCAAGGTTGTAAATGCATCAGAAATGGCCTCCAAAGCGGGAAACATAAGAACCGGAAATACGGCAATTCTGGGAGTATTATCTTTATATCTGGATATAGGGACAGACTTATGGGAAATTGTTCTGCGCAAGTCCTTTCCGGAAAAAGTATTTCAACAAAATCTTAACGCCTTCAATTCAGGGAGGAATGCGTGAATCGAACAGGAACCATTCTTCTTTTTCTCTGTGTTCTATTTATTTCAGTCTCATTTCCTCATCAGGCCAGGGCAGGGTGTACAGTTGATTGTAAAAAACAATTTGAATTTGCGGAAAAATTATTTGAAGAAAACGACTTTTACAGGGCGATAACAGAATACAAGAGGTTTATTTTTCTTGTCCCGGACAGTGAAATGTCTGAAAAAGCATACTTCAGGATCTGCGAGAGCTATTTCAAGGCAAACAGATGGGCGGAAGCCATCGATTCGCTGGAGCAGTTCATCTCAAAATTCCCCCACAGTCCGATGCGAAATGACGCCCTGTACCTCAAGGGAATGGCGGAAAAAAAAATAAAGAAATATGATGACGCCTTATCTTCCTTCGAAAGCATTGCAAAATCGTATTCTGAAGAATTCAGTAATAAAGCATATTATCAGATTGCATTAATTTATGTAGATCTGGAGGAATGGGGGAGGGCAAGAGAATATTTTTCAAAAATATCAGACGAAAGTACCCTGTATCCATCGGCGTGGATTTTTTCATCAGGACTTGAAAATATCGATAATATTCCCCAAAAATCACCGGCCCTGGCAGGAACTTTTGCCGCCATAATACCAGGCTCCGGACATTTATATACAGAACGACCACGGGATGCTCTTGTTGCCTTTCTCCTCAATGGCGCCTTTATATGGGCTGCCATTGAGCTTTTCGAAGATGACAATTATGTTGCCGGTGGTGTCGTTACTTTTTTTGAACTCGGCTGGTATACCGGCAATATCTATAGCGCTGTAAGCAGTGCTCATAAGTATAACAGAAGGGCTAAAAACGATTTTATTCAGGATCTGAAAAACAAATGTAACGTATCCTATTATTTTGACGACAGAAATTCATGCCATTTTTTAATGTTAAGTATGAGCTTTTAGATATAACATGCGGAATTATATAGTATTATCCATAGTTACTTTTTTCATTATATGTTCTGCAACGATTAGTTTCGCTGACAACAGAGGTACCTTTGCACCCTGGAACTTTAACCGTTCCTCTGAAAACAAATATTCCTGTGTTACCCCTGAAAATAATCTTAACGTTCCAGCGTATCTCCTGAAGAATACAGTTAAAATATTTATTAAGTATATCTCCAGGGTCGACGGAGACAGGTGTCCGATGTATCCTACCTGATCTCACTATAGTCTGCAGGTTGTAGAAAAACATGGGTTTTTTATGGGTATCATCATGACAGCCGACAGGCTTATCCATGAGAGTAACGAAATGGATTATGCCCCAATCATAAATACAGGTAATAAATTAAGGTACTTCGATCCCGTAAGCAATAATGATTTCTGGTGGTATGGGGGAAGGGAACTTGACAATTAACAGGCAGTTAATAAATTAGGATCATCTCCCGATTAGTTGATGTAAAGAATCCTGTAAAGGGTTCGAGGATTCCAGGGTTCGAGTGAAAGGAAGATTGGATTACATAAGAATGTTAAAGGCGCTGAGGTTCATAGGGGTAAAGGACGCAAAGAAAGAATGAAAAATGGCAGAAGATTATTATAAGATATTAGGCGTTAATAAGAAATCAGCCCCGGATGATATAAAAAGGGCATACAGAAAGCTTGCCTTAAAGTATCATCCCGATAAAAATCCTGACAATAAGCAAGCCGAAGAACAATTTAAAAAAATCAGCGAGGCTTATGCTGTCTTAAGCGATCCGGAAAAGCGAAAGCAGTATGACAGTTTCGGTTCTGATACATTCAGCCAGAAATTTTCCCAGGAAGACATATTCAGAGAATTTGATTTCAGTAAGATCTTCAGAGATATGGGCGTTGGAGGAGGAGGGGATTTCACGACATTTTTTGGCCGTGGTGGTCGTAAGCGCTCCTTTACAAGTAGAGACAGCGATCCCTTTTCTGAGCTTTTCGGAAGAACTCAATCCGGTCAGCAAATACGCCGCAAAGGAAGTAACTTGGAATATCTCCTTAACATATCACTTAAGGAATCCTTTTCCGGAGTCGATAAAGCTGTATCCATAAATAAGGGGGGTAAAGTTGACGAAATCCGGTTTAAGGTACCGGGGGGCATCAGTTCCGGGAAAAAACTTAGAATTCCCGGGAAAGGTCAAGAAAGCATTAATGGAGGTTCTCCAGGCGATCTCTTCATAAAAATAAATGTTATGCCTCATTCAGTATTTACGAGAGAAGGAGATGATGTTTACGTTCAAAAATCGATTACTTTTTCAGAAGCCGCACTCGGTAAATCTATAGATGTGCCCACACTTGGCGGAGAGACAAAGAGACTGAAAGTTCCCGCGGGAACCCAAAATAATACAAAGATACGGATGAAAGGTTACGGAATGCCTCACTTCCGCGGCACAGGGAGGGGGGACGAGTATGTAAAAATTACCGTGTCAGTCCCCAAAACACTCACAAAAAAGCAAAAAGATCTTATCAAAAATCTTTCAGAAGAAGGCCTGTAAATTCATTCTTTTTCTTGTTCCCTCGAAATAGGGGTTGTTTTGTTTTCCCTTGAACCTTGAACCTTGGTCCTTGATCCCTGTCCCTTAAACGTCTGATAAGATATGTTATGTAAACTTTTCAATCAAACTAACCCAATTGTAGGGCCCGTTCCCCGAACGGGCCGATGAGGGCATCGCGGCCCCTACAAATGCTGTGTGGCGTTGAACTTGTTTCAGTACGGACAAACCCCACCATCCCACTTTTTATCTCTTTACAACAAGAACAAGATCCTCTGACCTTCTTATCACCTTTTCAGAAACCGATCCCATGAGCATCTCCTGAATATTGCTCATTCCATGGGACCCGATGACAATAACGGAGACATTTTCCTCTTTCGCTGCCCTCAATATCTCACTGGCCGGAACACCCTTTTCAATTCTTACCCTGACCTTAAAACCAGTTTCCCGCAGGCCTTCCTCGATTGAATCTATTTCCCTTTTCACCACATCTACAAGGTCCACCTCAATGTCCGCTAGATTCTTGGTGGCATACCAGGCCATGGCATCGAAAAATCTGCTGTCAATAACATGTACAACTATCACCTCTTTTGCACCGGCATCTTTTAATTGCTTGACAACATCAAAGGCTTTTTTCGATACTTCCGAAAAGTCAGTTGGATACAGGATTTTTTCAAACATTCTAACACTCCTTATAATTTTAGTAGTTTCGTAAAAAGTGCTACTATGCCATTTTACGGCATTATAATGGAAAGTAACTTTTACAAAGCATGTTTAAGGCCGATGGGGGCATCGGCCCCTACATATGTAGGGCCTGTTCCCCGAACAGGCCGA
>Ga0209121_10005551_pt1 | contig 11393 bp, 5 predicted proteins | sample Cruoilmetagenom3_FD_187292 | JGI IMG/M metagenome (GOLD analysis project Ga0209121, IMG submission 187292) | Oil polluted marine microbial communities from Coal Oil Point, Santa Barbara, California, USA - Sample 3 (SPAdes) (version 2) | ecosystem: Environmental > Aquatic > Marine > Oil seeps ...
TCGGAGGTGATAATGCTGCTGCCGTCGGCAAACGTGAACTCGTGTGTAGCCACGACATGCTGCACACCATTGGCGTCCACAACCGGCGGCTCAAGAACCATCACAACCAGGTCCGCCGGTTTCTCCCGGCCGTGAATCGTCAGTGTGGCCGTCCCGGCGAATTGATAATCGCTAATTGCCGCCGTAGCTCCGTTCCCCGTCGTATTGTCTACACCTGCCCTGACGATTCGATAACTGCCTACAATAAAGAAAATCGCAAGCACTAACAGTACGAATCTTATTTTGTAGTTTCTTAAAGAATTCATATTACACCTTCCTTTCTTCTTTTGCCGACGGTGCGCGCAGACCATCTGCGCAATGTACCGTCATGGCATTTTGGATTTTTATTTCCTGTTATTTTACTCTTATGAGGGACTTGTGTCCCTCCATTCAACTAATCAAAGCTTTGCTACGCGTAACTATATCTATTTATCACTTCTCAGTTCCATTATCTCTTTCTCAGGCATTCCTAAAAGTAGTGTAGCCTCAGCCTGCAGCCAAAACGCCGCAAGCGGTTGTTTGCTATTGTTCATAAACTCCATTGCTTTGGCGTAAGATGCGCGGGCCTGCTCTTTTTGTCCGAGCTGCCAGCACGACATGGCACGAAGAAAGCATACAATCGGATTTGCCTCTGATCGTTCTATCTTAAGGCGCGTCAACTCGGCTGTTTTCTCCCAATGGCCGGCCCGATAGTGAGCTAATCCCAGAGGCCCCGTCCATCCAATCTTCTCTGCTAATATAATCGCCAGCGGTGATATAATCCGACACCGGTCAGACGGTGGCCAGCAATGTTTGAACCAGATGTGCAATACGAGTCCAAACGGAGCAAAATCACAGCGGCTCAGGGCCAGCTCAAAGTCGTGCAGATACGCCGATACCCCTTGCTCTCCGTAGAGCCAGAGAGCCTGCTCGGCCCGACGCAGATATAGTTCCGTATACTCCGGGGCAGCCTCAATGGCCTTATCATAGTAGTCGATCAAGGTCTTACTGTGCTCCTGAACAGTTATGCCGGGGCCAAACATTTCCTGCAATGATGATCCTTCCGGTATATCGATGACCCAGATTTCTACATAGGGAAAGCCAATACCGAGTTCAAATTGCTTGCTATTCGGGGACCAGTCAGAGTGGGTGCCGACGGGGCCGTCGATGAGCTTGTGACCTTCATTGGTTCTACGGTCATACATCCATAGACCCGTGGGCTTGCCTGCTCTGCCAAATATGGCCAAGCGATGTTCATCCGCTGACCATTTAACGTAGTGACTCCACAACGGACCTCGCCATTTCTCCACAATTTGCCCATTGCCGATGTCCGTTATCCGCAACTCACCTACCGCCTCGGCAATATATCTGCCGTCGGGAGAGACCTCCGGGTGGAAAGCCGGGGCTATTACCACAGGCTCTGACCGGGCACTTTCATCTTTTACAGGGATGCACATGGTCATTATGCCGGAGTGGCTTTGATAGTACAGGTACTGGCCACTCTCGCTCCATTGAGGATGGTCGCCCTCGGCCAGCGGCCGAGGCTCCTCGGTCCCGTCGGCTCGAATCAGGCATATCTCCTCGACATCAAACGCCTCGGGCTGCCGGGTCGGATCTGTCAGAATTGCTGAGGTCATGATCTTGCGTAGGCGATGATAGGCTATATATCTGCCGTCCGGTGACCACACAGGGACCTGACCCGGAACCGCGAGCAGCTTCTTTTTGCCGGTTTGCAGATCGAGTATAGCCAGACCGCTGAAGCCCGGGGTTCCCATGCTATAAACCATCTTGGACCCATCCGGTGACCAACTACCGCAGAATCCGGATCGGATCAATCGTCTGGCTCGCTTACTGAGGTATTGATAGTAGTCGGCGGCCTCGTTCAGCGCCCGAAATGCAGGGCCTTTAGGCGCAGCATTCGGAGGATGCCACGACCGGCCAGCCGTCAATGTATCAAAGATGTACTTGGCCGCATAACGATGGAGCCTCATGTAAATGTGATATCCCGGTTCCCCGGCGCCTAATGCATTGGTATTCAATTGATGGTTCGCCTTGGGATGCTGAATAATTGCTCGGTGAGTTACTTCCGCGGCGTCATACCGACCTAAGGCTACCTGAGCGCAGAAAACATCGAAGTGATAGCGTAGATTGTCGTATTCAATAGAGATACACTTCATCGCATCGGCCAAGGCCTGTTCATAATTGCTCATATACATAAATGTCTGGCGTCGCTGGTCGTATGGTTCCGTCTTGCCGGGTGACAAGCGCATAGCTTGCCGGTGGTCCTCCAGAGCCTCATCGTAGCTGCCAATCTCGCGCAGCGCCGTAGCACGCAACGAATAGCCGAGGGGATTCTCAGGCCGAATTCCTATCATATGTGAGGCATCGGAGAGCATTTTGACGTAATCCTCAGCGGCATAATACAGATAGACACGTTCCCGTAAGGAATTATAATGTTGCCCATCCTTCTCAAGGGCCTGGCTGAGAAAATGCAGCTTTCTGGGAACGGCGTTTGTCGCTGCGGCCTGGAGGAAGTCGTATGTCGCGGTTCCGGATAGTAATTCCTCGGCCTTTTGCCGATGATAATCCCATTTTTCGTGAAACTCGTTTATCTCAGTCGCGTTGTTGGGATCGCTTTCGAAATAAATTTGAGCCAGGAGGAAGTGGGCTTGACCGGTAATGCTATCGCTTCCTTCCAACAGATCATTCAGCAGAGGCATGGCGGCAATCGCGTTCTGTGTGCTGATGACGGTTTTTGCATTCAGCAAACGCGCCTGGCGCCCGATATGCCCGCTGTCGAGGATCGGCTCAAGCTGCCTGCGCGCCTCGTCAAAGTCTTGTCTGTCAAAAGCATCTTTAGCCTTAGCGAGTATCCCTGCATGCTGAAGAGACTCCGTCCTCGAAGCGGCGTGCCGACCGCGGATGTACATGCCGGCAACAATCGTCAGTGCAACGAGTAAAACGATTGTCGAGAGCGCGGCTATCGTCTTAGATTTATGTCGTCGCAGGAACTTATTAAGGCGATATGAAACGCTCGGTGAGCAGGCAAGGATTGTCTCGTTCCTCAGGTGCCGCCCGATGTCTTCGGCAAGGGCATGGGCCGTATTGTAACGGCGGGTGCGATCTTTCTCCAAAGACTTGACGACAATCCAGTCCAAATCGCCCCGTAACATTCTTCCGAGCAGATCAGGTGTGGTCCCGCGGTGGTCCGCTACTTCGGGCAAAGTATCTGTCAGGGTGCTCAATCTTGTCGATGGTTTGAGCGGCTCTTGTTCGCGGATTATCCTCTGCATTTCCAGGTAGCCTGCCTGGTGAAGCTCATCCTCACTAAAGGGTGTGGTTCCTGTGAGCAGCTCGTACAGCAGAACGCCCAGTGAGTAAACATCGGAGCGGGTATCAACATCGAAATCACTCAATTCCGCCTGCTCCGGGCTCATATAAGCGGGCGTGCCGATAATCTGCGCGTACCGCGTAAAAAATGTCTTCTCAGTGAGCCTTTGATTGGTTGCCTTGGCGATACCGAAGTCAATCACCTTAGGCACAGGCCTGCCGTCATGTGATGTCACCATAACATTTGACGGCTTGATATCCCTGTGGATAATCCCTTTCTGGTGGGCATGTTGTACCGCATTGCACACTTGCTGAAAAAGGTCCAACCGCTTCGGTGTGCTTAATTTGTTCTTATCGCAGTATTCAGTGATAGAAACGCCTTTGACCAGTTCCATTACGAAATAAGGTCGTCCTGTTTCAGTCACACCGGCATCGAGAACCCTGGATATATTTGGATGATCCATCATGGCAAGGGCCTGCCGCTCGGCCTCGAAGCGGGCAATAACGGATTTAGTGTCCATGCCCAGCTTGATGATTTTCAGCGCGACTTTCCTGCGAATCGGCTCTTTCTGCTCTGCCATGTAAACGACTGCCATGCCGCCTTCACCGATTTTTTCGAGGAGTTTATATCGGCCAATGACCGCGCCGGGACCTTCGGATATGGGAGGTTCGTCTAAAATAAGATCCGGTTCGAGAATAGGAGCATCTAAAAAACTATTCGTATCGTGCTGCCGGAGTAAAGCTTGAACAGCCGTAAGCAGCTTCTGGTCGTCTCCACATGCTTTTGCTATATACGCATCCCGCTCAGTGTGGTTTTCAACCTCGATTGCGGCGGTAAAAATCTGTTCTTCGCTTTTATGCTCGGTTCTCACTACCAAACTCCTTTGAAAATAGCTCTATAATATAACGCGTAATCCATGCGGAGAAGAGACCACAAAATTTTTGAAATTTCTTAAAAAAATTGACGGCACTGTGCTCTCGACCTAACCAATCTCCCGGAGAAGCCAGGCTCTCGCGTATGCCCAGTAACGCTTGGCCGTCGTTGATGAAATTCCCAAGATTTCCGCCGTTTGCTCTATACTCATGCCGGCGAAGTAGCGAAGCTTGACTACTTCCGATTTTATCGAGTCATTTTCTGCGAGCCGTGAGAGGGCTTCGTCCAGCGCGATCAGATTATCTGCAGGAGAATCGTCATCGTATCTGAGGACGTCTTTGTCGAGATTTATTCGCTGACGGTCGCCGCCGTGCTTGAGACTCTTTTTACGGCGGGCATTATCGATAAGAATCCGGCGCATTGCTTCGGCCGCGGCGGTAAAGAAATGTCCGCGACTTTTCCAATTTTGGGCCTCTTCTCCGACCAGCTTGATATAGGCCTCGTGAACCAGGGCCGTCGCCTGGAGCGTCTGGCCGGGGAGTTCCTGTGACATCTTCCGTGCGGCAAGAAGGCGCAGTTCCTCATATACCAGTGGTAACAGTTTATCTGCAGCCTTCGTTTCTCCCCGTTCGATTGCATTTAGGATCTGCGTAACGTTACTCATAAGCTGTCTCCGACCTCTATTGATTCGCTTTGAATCCTTCTTGTATTCGCCAGCCGGGATTTGCAGAGTTTACTTGCGATTCGTAAGCACCGACATCAAATGGCGGCTTTCTTGCGGTATGATTGAAATCCATCCCGGCGGCGAAATCCTTATCGGCGTGGTCGGTGAGCACCGAGCCGGGCCTCGGCCAGTAGTTCTGTTGGGCGGGAGCCATAAAGGCAGCCTCAATTGTGCCGCCGTCACAAAACGCCGAGCCGTCAAGAGTCACACCCACCAGGCGGCCGGTGATATAGTTGGCACTGAATATACTGCCTTCGATTCCTGCTGCGTCGATGGCCGTCGAGCCGGGACAGTAGACGGCGTTATTTGCGAAAATCATCCGCTCGGCTTTTTCCCAGCGAAACAGGATGCCCCTCGGATTATTAACAATTGTATTGTTGACGATCTTAACGTTCCTAACGTGCGGGACCGCGGCGTGCGGGGCTGCCGTGATGCCGGTTGCAGAGCAGTTGAAAATTATGTTATTTCTGATAACGGCGTCGGAAACCACCTGTATGCCCTCGCCGGCGTTCCAGATGATGTTGCCTTCGACGATGTTGATGCCTTTACCGCCGCCGTACACGAAAATGCCGGGGTATTTCCTGCCGATATTCGTGTCGTGGATAACGTTGTCACGGACGATGTTGCCGTACGAGCCGAACTTTATTTCGACGCCATCGTTGCCGCCGCTGCTGGTGCCTCGCGTGTGGTGAATGTAGTTGCCCTCGACAAGAGTGTTGGTGGTGATATACGAGCCGTCATGGCCGCCGATGTACATACCTTCACCTTCGGTCGAGCCGCGAGTACTCAAACCGGTATGGTGGATGTGATTCCTTCGGATGATAAAGGCATCGCAGTCTCCGCTGTTCATTGTCAGGGCGTTGTTGAGGGTATGACTAATTTGGCAATCTTCGAATGTGATATGATGACCCCGTATAAAGCGCGCGCCTGAGCTGCCGCCTTTGAAATAGATTCCACGGATAGTCAGGTACTCGCAATCGACAAATTCGATATTATTGTATCGGGCTGCACGATCCGCCGGATGTGTAAGCAGCGGCTGCTGCCCTTCGGCTGCACGAATTATAATGGGTTTGTCGGCGGTGCCTTTGGCGGTGACGGAGCGGCGGGCGGTTTGTGAATATGTCCCGCCGTACAAAACCAGCTCGTCGCCGGGCTTGAGCGAATTGGCGATGGTCTCGAAATCTTCCTCTGAGCCGGCGGTTGCAGGATGGATTTTATACGTGACGCCCAGGCTAATACCGCCGCAGAACAGCAACGACAATAAAAACACAACTACACTTTTTGTTCGGCTTATATGATTCATGTGGTTCAGTACCTCATCCTGACAACCAGAGAACGGGTAAAATCAGGCAGGGAAATTCTATCGCCTTCGGCCTTGCCTTGCACCCATTTATTTTTCCACGGATCGTAGAAATCGACATCGGCGTTATTCAAAACCTCACTGCCGTCCGGCAATAAAATAAACGCGTTTTTAACCACATCCGGCTCTTTGCCCTCGGCCAGTTCCGTCTGCCACGTGTTTTGCTTGTCCCGACACCATGCAAGCAGCGTGTGTTTGCCCTTCAGGGCGTAGATACGCAAACGTGGATAATCTATCTCAAACGGCGTAAAATTCTCCGCCGGCGGATCGATTCTCTTTATCGCCTCTGCAAACCGGCCGAACTGAAACCAAAGATTCATCGGCGCCACGTAATGGTCCCAGTGCCAGTTCTGGCCGGTGCCGGCGGCGCCCGCGAAGAATGGAGCAAAGATAATATCATGGAGGATGATGCCCGCCCGGTCTTTTTTGTACAGCTTAAACGGCCCTGAGTGGCTCGGCTCGACGGCGCCGCTCTCGGCTAAGAGAATCGGCTTGTCACGCGTAAAGGCCTGCATCTCTTTGACGGCATCGACGGCGAGAATATCCACCGGCCCCTTGCAGATATCCAGAGATGCGCCAAGGTCCAGGTAACGGTGCACGTTGGAGAAATCGTTGTCTTTCATCAGGCAGAGCCGGCGGTATCTGTCCCTCTTTCTGTCATGGTCGAAACTGCCCAGGCTCTGCGTCACCATGTTCCTCGGAAAACGCTTTTTCAGCTCGGCCAGCATTTCCTCTGTCCATTCCATATAGCCCTTGCCGCTGACCGTGTCCATTTCGTTCCATAGCTCCCAGGCGAATATCGCCGGCTCATCGCCGTATCGTTCGGCGTAGAAGTCGAGCTTCTTTTTGAACTGCTCGCGGCTGCGCTCGCCCTGGAAAAAATCATCCATATCTTTTGCCGGCCCACCCTGCGAAACGTGGTGGATGGGTTTTGCCGCCCAGCGCTGTCTTTCCCTGAAGAAATGCCGGAAGTGCTCGATTGTCATCTTCACGCGAATATTATGCCGTCGCGTCATATCCAGCACGGCGTCGATTCGTTTTGCCTTTTGCTCATCGTACCAGCCGCTCTTTTCGTGCTCGACATCGAAGAAATTATGGCTGAGCCAGATTCGTATATAATTGCCGCCATTTTCCGAAAGGCTTTGAATCCATTTTTCCATGCGGGCGAGAGCTTCCTGTTCGTTGTCACCATACGGCGCAATCATGTTCAACCCGATTGGAACATAAGGCTTGCCGTCTGAAAGCTCGAAGTAACGACTGTCACGAGGACTTACCCGTACGAAGGATTCGCCTGCATCATTTTTCCAGGTCCGCAAGTATTCGATACTGTACGTGGACGGCAGGTCACTGTCTTTCGGAAGGCCGAACCACTTGGGCATGGTCTCGCTGTCGAAGTTCAAGGTAAACGGCTGGTGCCAGTGCGTATTTTCCACCCACCTGACGAGCACACCGTCAAAGTACCATTGGATTTTGTCCCTGTCCCACTGGAGTCCGTAGGTGTGATAGTCATCGGCCAGCTCTTCAGGGGCGATCCATACTTCGCCCATCGAGAAGTGTTTTTTCTCTGTGGGTGTTCGGAATACGTGGACGTTCATGTTGTATTTCTTTTCAAAACCCGGAGATCTGCCGCCAATCTCGAAGACATCGATCTCCGTCCGTAGTTCCGGCGTCCTGTCATAGAACCAGAACGAGCTTGAGCCGGCGGACTTCATCGGCCTGCACCTGACCTCGAAATATCCGTATTTGACCGTCGTTATGCTTTTGACCGCCGCGGATGTATATGTGTGGTAGCCTTTGTCACGGGGCATTTCGGGAACTTCCTGCTTTTTCATGGCCAGGTGCAGCTTGCCGTGGCTGACTGTCACGTTACCGGGATAAAAATACGCCGGCTGCCTTCCCAGCCACCCCGGATTCCTCGGATGCCATTTGCTCGAATCGAGATGGATTCCCTCGAATTCATCGCTCATTAATTCGTACCTTATCCAGTTGCCTTTATTAGCCTGGTCGGACAAAGGAAAAGCATCGGTAACTCGCTGAGGTATGGCCCCCAACTCGCCTGTTCTTACCCAGCCTTTCGTGGGCTTGCTCTTGCCAACGACAAAATTCTCGCACGCCATGAGAATCAACACAAGACACAAAAAGATTCTTTGAGAGTTCTTTTCCATCATACAAAGCTCCTAATTCCCGGGTGGCAGCCTCATTCCGATTTCTTTTATCGGGATGAGGATGGTCAACACCTATAAACTCCAGCCCTCGCGATACTCCGTACGGACATATTTATTAGCTTCCGGCAGGTTTGTCACCTTCATATTTTCAGCATCCCATTCGATTCTGGCGTCCACCCGCCTGGCCACGTTGCCGAGCAGGCAGACTTCGGTCAACAGGCCCGAATACTCGAAATCGGCGCCGGCGCGCCCGCCGCTCTTGCAGGCCCTGACCCAATCCATCTCATGCGAGCCTTCCACCCTGGGGATGCTCTTCTCCGGCGTCTTGTACGCCTTCATCCTGCCCTCGGGTATCAATCTTGGCCCTTCCCCGTAAACGCCGGCCACGAGCTTACCTTCGCTGCCTTTGAAAAGCGAGCCGCCCTCGGCGTGGCCCATTCTTCTGCCGTCCTCGAGCTCTGCCGGCCTCGGCGGGCGAAGACCGTCATACCACGTCAGCTTTACCGGCGGTAAATCGCCTCGGGCCGGAAATTGATACGTGACAATGGACGCCACCGGATGCGTATCAGGATTCAGGTCAAGCGAGGTGGCCTCCACGCTGGTCGGATGTCCCAGTTTCAACGCCCAGAAGACCGGGTCCAAAGTGTGCGCCCCGCGGTCGCCCATCATGCCGCAGCCGAAATCCCACCAGCATCGCCACACCCCCGGATGATACGCCGGATGATAGGGCCGCTCGGGCGCCGGGCCCAACCAGAGGTCCCAGTCCAGGGTCGCCGGCACGGGCGGTGTTTCCTTCGGACGCCTGCTCCACTTACTGGACCACCACGCATGGCCGAAGGGATAATAAGACAGGCTGCACCACGCGTCGACCTCGGTGACCCGGCCGATGGCGCCGTCCCAAATCCACTCGCAAATAAGGCGCCCCCCTTCCATTGAATGTCCCTGAATTCCCATCTGGGTAGTAACGCCGTTTTCTCTCGCTATTTTTGCCAGCATGCGCGATTCGTAAACATCGTGCGTCAGCGGCTTCTGACAATAGACGTGCTTTCGTCGCCGCATCGCTTCGGCTGCGATAACCGCGTGCGTATGGTCCGGTGTGGCAATCATAACGGCGTCGATGTCCTTCTGCTTGTCCAGCATTTTGCGAAAGTCGGTATAGACCTTGGCCTTCGGATATCTCTTGAATGTCTTGGCTGCGTATTCATGGTCCACATCACACAAGGCTACGATATTCTCGCTTTCGAGCTGCCTTAGATTACTGGCGCCCATGCCGCCGACGCCGATGCCGGCGATATTTAGCTTCTCGCTCGGCGCGATATTTCCCGCTCCGCCCAATACGTGCCTGGGCACAATTGTCGCCGCGGCGGTCATCGCCGTGCCGGCAAGAAAACGCCGCCTGTTAATATTCTTTCCCGACATAAGAATCTCTCCTGATAATTGATTTGTCCCTAAGGGACTCAACATTTATAATTCATGCCCATTAACAATCCGGCCGGACATTCTTAGTACCAGATATTACCAGATATACCGGGAAATGATAAGTGATTTGAAAGGATTCCCATTTCGCCATATTTTTGTGAAATGGGGTTCCAAACAAATAGTACGGGCCTGCACCGTTAGGTACAGGCCCGGAACTAATGCTAATCATGTTATTCAAGACCCGCTCTCGCAGGTTTAATCATATCCACCTGAAAAATCATAGAGCGGATTTTACTATTCAGCAGCCTCTCTCAGCCGATACAGCCGGATATCATCGAAGTACATCTTGCCGGAACCGCCGGGAACTGTCATGTTGCCCTGGGTACCAAGACCGATAGCAATCCTGTCAACGTTGGTCAGAACAATGCCCTGATCGGCAAGAGCCTGAAGCGGAATAATCCACTCGGTCCATGTGGCGATGTTCGCCGCCGCCGGATCATCGTAGTACACTACAGCAGGTGCCCCTGCGCTGTTAGACACGGCCACATACAGCGACTCAGCGGCGTTGCTGGCGATACCGATATCCTGGCTCGCCCACTGCTGACCGGCCGTACCGGTAATCGTAACGTTGGAGAATACGGCCTGGCATGTCAAAGCAGCATTGTGGCTGGTTAAGGCCAGACCCACATAGACATTCGAGCTCATCGAGATGCTCTGCGGATTCCATGACATTGTTCGCCATGAGGATCCGTTGTCCGAATAATATCCCCTGAAGTTACCCGCGACGTCACGTTCTAACTTGATCCAGTACGGTGCAGTGATTGCGGTCTGCTCGGCCGTCGCGACGGAAGAATCACTTGTGGCGCTAATGTCCGTGTCCGAACGGCCCTGGAATCGGCACCCGTTCGTAGCGGTGCCGTCGGCATTGGTGGGTGTAATGTAAACTGCGGCGAATTTCGAGCCGGCACCAAGCGTATCGCGAATCATCACACCGGCCTTGGCCCAGTTGTCGGTCTGCTCGACACTCTCGACCCTCGCTACAATCGAGCCGGGTCCGGTGAGCATCTTGAAGGCGTAGTGGAACTCATCGGCTGTGCCCCAGATATCGGTACCTGACGCCGTCATCGTGTAAGTGCCGACCGGGCCCTCGACAAAGCTGCCGACGGACGCCGGATTGCCGCGGAACCAGATCGATAATTCCGCAACACCTTCCGCTGTCCAGTCGCGTACGGCACCCAATGTCAGCTCCGCCTCTGAATACTTGGCGAAGCCCTGCTTGTTGTTGTCGTATACAATCGGCATTGACTGGCCGCCGCCGTTGACAATCGTCTCCTCGGTATAAGAGGCTGTGGTTTCGTCACCCACTGCAGAACCGGTGCCGTTGCCGGGAACATAAGGATCAACACCCGGCACGCCGGCGCCAAGCCCATCGTGCCACGCAAACCATATCTGGTTGTCGTCGGCGTTGTAATCCTCGAAGTCGTCGATGACGAAGAAATCGCC
>Ga0209121_10005552_pt1 | contig 11392 bp, 21 predicted proteins | sample Cruoilmetagenom3_FD_187292 | JGI IMG/M metagenome (GOLD analysis project Ga0209121, IMG submission 187292) | Oil polluted marine microbial communities from Coal Oil Point, Santa Barbara, California, USA - Sample 3 (SPAdes) (version 2) | ecosystem: Environmental > Aquatic > Marine > Oil seeps ...
GCGGGGGAGTGGTGTTATTCCCGATTATTCCCCGCATCGTTATCTTCCCTTTTACACTGTTTTACCCTTTGCTGAGCCACAAAGTCTCGGTAGGGGAGACCTCTCACCATGATATTTAGACATTACTATTACTTATAATGCTAATGGGAGGAGATTTAATGCAAGAGATGTACAAGGGGATGTACTTTTTCACTCCTCCCACCAAATTGTATATTAAAACTCCCACTCTTTTATCTTGTCTGCATATAGTCTTTTAATTATTTTATAACTACGGGGTAGTATATAATATAAAATTAGCCCCTTATAGTCTTTGGAAAAAAGCCTATCTTTTTTAATATCGGTATCAGACATGGAACCCTTGACTTCAATGTAGTACACACCTTTCGATGTTGTAATTTTGAAATCAGGTATATATGCTCTAACTCCAAGTGAATTAGAGTTAAAAAAGAATATTTCAGGTTCATACTCGACCTTGTGGATTCTATTATACCTTTTTTGCAAGTATTTATAATAATAGTAGACGTTTGCCTCCATCCTAGACTTAAAATAGATTCCATCCCTCCACCCCTTTATTGGTTTTATTATTTTATGTTTTTTGGCTGGTCCGTAAATACTGTATTGGGTAGTGTCTATCCAATTCTTTTTTGCATATTCTACAAGTGTGTTTATAAAATGTTTTGCCTTGTTCATCTACGCATTCTTCTACTTTGATATACCTATGTTTACATTTTACATGTATGGTTACTACATTATATAGTCCACGAAGTATTAGAAGCACTCCTAAGGTGGTTCCGGTTACATAGAAGGTATCCAGTATCATAGACTTTGTAGAATACGATCTACCCAGTAGGGTTTATCATTTTTCTTATCTTCCCAAGCTGTCATTAAGTAATACTTGAGCTCTGCAGTTTCTATTATAGGCATCTTGAGGAGTTCGGTATCTTCTTTGACCCTGCACATATAATGCCAAGCTATTGTCTTACCATTTACTTCTTTCAATATGTAAGCTTTATCTCCTTCTGTATCTACAGTACCACCGTATCTACACCTTAGTTGTTCTTCACATGGATATTTCATTACTCTATTATATACTAATTACTAAGTTATTCAATAGCTTATCACTTGACAAGATATCATAAAGTGCTATAATTCATTTAATATCAAATTCAGAAAGGTTTAGACATGGCTACGAAAGCAAAAACTGCCAATGCTTACGGAAAAGTATTATTAAATTCCTATAGAAATGGTCACCTCGGCGGGGCTGATAGAGCTATTATCGCTTATCAATTAGGTTTGATTAGCAGATTTGAAGCAAAGTTAGCATATATGAAGTATAAGGAAGTAGAAAAGAAATTGGCTGATCTAGCGATGGGGTCTTTCAAATGATTAAATTAAAAGAAGAGGTATTCATAGGAAACAAGCCCAATGTAATAAATGTAGGAGATATGGATAGTCCTAAATGGTTAGAGATACCCGAAAAGAAAATAAGAGCGTTCATGGATAAAGATAGCAACATACTAAGAGATTCTCTTGGACATACTGCGTGTGTTAAATGTGGAAGAGCGGTAAGTAGAAAAGTTGAAGGGTACTCGATGAAAAACTTTAACAGAGTGCTTTGTTTTAGATGCCAACATGAAAGAAATGAAAATGCTCTGTAAAATAGTAATAACACTAGCAGAAGTATTACCGCTAAAAACGGTAGAGAAAATATCAACTTATTTAAACTCTACTGTTATGAGTAGAATGATGGAGAAAGGATTATGACTAAAACAACAACTGAAAACGTAGCCAAAAAATCCATATATCAGAAATTAGCAGAGGCTAGAGTAGAGTTACAGAATCAGAATATAAAAAAGACCGGGGAAAATAGGTATTCCAACTTTATGTATTATGAGTTGTCAGATCTCTTACCTCCTATAAATAAAATATGTGCAGAATATGGAATACTTACAACATTCAAAATAGAGACTAAAGATAATACAGAAGAGGCTGTACTTACCGTTTTCAATTCGCACTCAGACAAAAATATAGAATTTCGTTCTCCAACAGCTGAGGCCTTTATAGGAAAAAAGAGGGATGGAACTGGTGGAGCAGATCCAATACAGAATCTAGGGGGAAAAATAACCTATATGAGAAGATATATGCTCATGATAGCATTTGAGATAGTGGAAACCGACATTGTGGATAGTAAAAAACAGATGGTTCCAAAGAAACCTACACAGGCTCCTAATGCTAAACCTGCAAGTGAGTCACAACGTAAGATGTATTTCGCAATAGCTAAGTCTGCCGGATACGTAGGTGAGGTAGCTAAAAAGATAGCTAAGAAAGCCTTTAATCTTGATAGCTTTACAGACATAAGCTTCGAACAGTGCAACAAGATGATAAATACTATGCAAAATAGGATAAAGAAAAATGAAGAGGATATGGATAAATTGTTAGATGAGCTACCGGACACAACATTCGACGAAGAGATTGACGGAATGGAAGAATAGACCTGCCTTACGGTAACGATAACTTGGGGGGTTTGATCCCTCTGACGTTATACGCCTGTATAATGGTCATATTGACAGTCGGGGCGGGGAGTAATCCCCGTCAAGGCTAAGTATTAAGTTAAGAAAGGAAATAGAATGAAAAAGCTAAGATTATTAAGTTTAGGAGTATTACTAATGTTGCCATTTCTTTTGACGGCCTGTACTGATGCAGACATTGCTTCACGTAATCTCTCAAAAGATGCAGATATGTTTAGGGTTAATCGTAGGATAGTTTTTTACAACGGTATAACTGGCGATTATATACTCGTAGTTGAAGGGTATTGTTCTCTAGGGAATTACGATCCAACAGGAGAATTAAGTGTAACCTGCAAAGTTGGTAAGGATAACTATAAGAAGCATTTTCTAGGTTTATCGGATAACGTTACATACTTTGCTGAACAAATAGAAGGAGGGGTTGTTAGTGAAGATGCTTATAAAGTTATATTCAAGCCATCAGCCATTATTCCAAATATAGAGATTGATTAAGTTGAGAAAGGAAAACATGAAAAATCAAGCAAAACTAATAAGAAAACTCAGGCTCAAAAAAGGCTGTAAGTATCTGTTGTTTATACCTAGGAGCGTTATGCCTATGAATGACGTGGTTGTTCTAGGCGATCTTATGAACGAAGAAGGTTATGGAAATATAATAGTTAGCATTGAAACATCGGAGGGCATCAAAGTTATAGAACAAAATAAGAATGACCAACACTAAAGATAAAACAATAAATGAACTAGGAAAAAAGAAAATAATAGCAGTATTCAAGAAATATGGTGTTGTTCGTGGTGGTAAAGAGGATGGCGTGTTTCAGAAATATGACATAAAAGACTGGACTAACAAAAAGGGTTTGAACATGGCCAAACAACTCCAAGAAGAACTAAGCACCGAAGTACAAAAGAAGATTGAGAAGGCTGTTAACAAAACAGTAGAGAACTGGAACAAAGATAATCCAAAGTTAAAGACTCTAAAGGAGAAAGAATGAAACCTGAAATAGCATCATTTATAATAATGGGACTAGCCGCAATGGGTTGTGTGGGTATAATATTATATATTCTTTGGAAGGAGGAGTTATGAATGAAAAGTTAAAAGATATAATTTGGGATAAAACAGGACTATCTTTTTGGTGCGATTGGTTGCAGATATTCCCTATAAGAAAATGGAATTGGATAAACTTCAGCTTCATACATTTTATAATTGAATGGGATAAAGCTAGTAACGAGTTTATGCTAGAGCTGGGTTTAATGGGCCTAAATATGAGGTGGCAATGTAACCTAGACTGGTTGAATGGGGGCACAGAAGAAGAAGAACTGCTAACAAAGAGAGTTGAGGAATTTCAAGAGAAAGGAGATAAGTAGGATGAATTACGGAGATAAAAAAAGGCAAGAATGTGAGGAAAGAACAAAGGGATACAAGTTTCTTGGTTGGCAAAATGGTTGGGAACATGTCTATTTTGATGAGGATGGTAAAGTTACTGAAGACAAAGAGAAGCAAAAGACATTTGGGTATTTAGAAAAAGATTATCCAGAGTATGGCAGGTGTGTTCGCTTAAAGCATAAAACGGACGATATACAAATAACCCCCTCTGGAAGTACCAACTTTGTTATATGTGATAAATGCAAAATTTATTGGAAATATGATTCTAGTGGATAAAAAACAATGTGTACCTATTTATATGGAGAGGTGGAAATGAGCTTTAAAGATCTATTAAAAGATACTAGATATACCTTTACTGTAAATGAAAAAGCTCCCGAATGGATTTACAGAGTATTGGAGGAAAAAGGTATGGAGATACTATTCTGTAAGAAAGATAGAGCTAAATGGAAAGTAGTTATGGATTATGATTGGTTTGTAGATAATTTATTGAAAGGAGGAGATGATGACATGGTAGCTTGTCCAACCTGTGGTAGTATGGTTAAGAGGAGTGTATTGAGACTTGAATGAGTGGGATAACATTACAGATTTTAAACCTTTCTGATAAATTCGTATTCAACATATGGGCAGTATATGTTTCGAAGATGTTATCTCACTCACTTAGGTTATGAATACTTTTAGCACATTAGATATCCTCCTATTAGGAGGTTACACAATGCTCTTATTTCAAAATATAGCTTTTGGAGGCGAGGCTGTAATAACCATAGCCTTGATAGTAGCAATTACCCACTATATACCCTGTATGTATCTTCTCAGAAAACATGGATATTTATCCGGTAAGTTTGGGGTGATAGAAACAAAAGAGGGCAAAGAACTATTCTCAGCCCTTTTTGTTCAACCAATAAAGAAATTCTTTAAATGGCTTAATTGTTATAGATTTAGCCTAATATCGCTTTCTCTAGTTCTTTTTCTATTTCTGTTGGTTCTGGTAGCGATTGAGAATCTGTGGGAACATTTTTAATATCCCTCAAAGCTTCTGTAATCAATACGACCTCTTTATGAGCAACTCTGGATTTTATATACACCACCAAAGCTACTACAGAGATAATTCCACCAATAATTGATGTTGCTAATCCCTGCAATTCAGTAGCTTCCCCTGGTGTAAAAAACCCAATTACCACCAAGAACCCAAAAATCTGTGAAATCAAAGAAGTATAAAGCTCAGTAGACTTTATTCCTGATTTGTAATTCATGTTATTTCACTCCGTATTTTGCAAGTAAATTCTTAACTGCTTCAATGATCTCAACTCTGGAAGCTTTTGGTTCTTCTGCTACCTCTTCCTCCGGAATTGCAGGTGTTTCCACCTCAACCTCTACTGGCTCTTCTTCAGCTATCTCAACAACCTCTTCTACTGCAGGTTCCTCTGTAACCACTTCAGCTTCTGCAGTTGCTTTTAGCTTCTCTATTTCCTTTAGTACAGATTCTTTTTCCTCAGCTTTTCTAGCGAGTAGGGTATCAATTTCTCCTATCCTAACTTCTAAGTCATGGATTGTTTGTTCTAATTCATTCATAATAGGTTTACGAGATTCATCCGCTTTTACTTGCATCTTCTCTGGAAAGTCATCTAATGTTGGCAATAAGGTAGTACCTCCCGCCCACACATAGTTTCCTAAGCTTGATTCCCACCAAAACTGTGTATTGGTAGAACCATAACTCAACCTCTCCCCCCTTACAAAACCAGTTACAGTAAAAGTATTACCACCCGTCAGCTCCTTAGATCCCGAAAGATCAAAGAGAGTTGATGGACCGGATCTGACATATAATATATCAATATCCTTCTTTACAGTAACTATATTCCTAAACGGATAAAACTCTTTAGTTTTTACACCTCCTTTCTCAATTAAAAATTTAACATCATCTACAAACTTGTCATGTACCCAATAACCAATAGGATCACTCTTATTGATAGGGTCTATTTCCTTGTGCATTACTATAGTTCCTCTGGACGGTTCTAAATCATATCTATTACAAATATCGGCTACTAATTCTATAGCAGCTAAATACTGTTCTTTGGTATATCTATATTCCCAGTTTTTCTCATCTTCCATTTCTATACCTATGGATATAAGGTTTGGGTTTATACCCCAATTATCTCTAATAAATTCGGGGGCTTCTTCTTTGTCAATCGTTACATTACCTGCATGCCATGCAGTGTCCCTTTCTTCAACAGTCATACAAATCTCACCCTCTTTAGAAATGTTATAGTGTGCTGAGACCCTCGCTACCGGATTACTAAACCATGTAAGAGTTCCACTATAGTATCCGAACATGGAGTGCATTACAATTCCCTGTATCTTGTGACCATCTCTACCAACCCACCTGTTTATATTGATAATCTTTCTTCTGATATCGTTCATCCTAGTACAATGGTATCACCTTTCGTAGGTTTTAACTTTATCCTTTTTAGTTCTGTAGCTACATGGTTCAGATAGCTAGTAGCATTCTTTGACCTCTTAGCCGCAAATATGACAAGTAAGAATAAAAGTTTACCGAATATCTGTCCCAATATCTTAGCTTCCCACGATAGAGGTCTAAATACAGCCCTTACTAAATTAGTGGAGATAAAGATAACTAGGAATAATATGCCATCGTGTAATAAGTTAAAGTGTAGGTTTGACAGAACATCTAGCATGACTGAAGTATAACACTATTTAGAAAAGCGAGAGTTGGATGCTTTTTTCTTTTTGTTTTTCTTTAGGTATTCTTTTCTTCCTTCTGCGTAGTCTTGGTAGCATTCATCTTCCACCTCCTCGTCCTCCGGTATTAACCAGATAAGGATAATCAGCAACAGACATGCCTTTGGTTCTATGATTCCTATTAAAATTAAAATGAGTATAATTATTATCCACACCTATAGTATATATGTTAGCAGACGGAATGTCCAGGTGCTAGTCGTGGATTGTCATACAAACAAAAATAGTCAAGATTGCTCTTGACTATTCTCTGATTAAGTCGATATAATTATTTTATGAAAGAATTTGGAAAAACTAAAGTATGTTCTCTCTGTCATATAGAAAAAGATATATCAGAGTTTACTTGGATTAAAGCAACAAATAAACCACACAGCTGGTGCAAGAAATGTCGCTCCATGAAACAGGTGGAAAAAAATAGAGCAGAGGCCAGGCCACGAAATATAGAAAAAGCGAAGGAATTACTTAGAAGCGAGGGGTTTACTATAAAACAAATAAAGGAAACAAAAAAGAGCAACCTATGTTAGTTGCTCTTAGTCGACTGTATCTCTACAATTAGTTTTGTCCCAAACTTATGTACATCTTAACAAAACTTAGCAGAAAAAACAAGCGAGTGCCAAAAGCCTCGCTATTTTTGTACCAATTTTACAGATGGAAATGCCCTCATGAGTGTACTTCATGGGGGTATTTTTGTTTATAAAAGAACAAATAGTGGAGAGCTTCAAAAGGTTCTCTACAGAAACTGTCCACTAACAAATTGAAAATTAAATAACGGGCAGAGATAAATACCCTTTCCGCAAAGGGACACAACTCAAAGAGCTCCTATAAGGAGAACCAGGATTTAACACTTCGGCGGAGAAAAGGTGTTAAGGATATGGTGGTGATGGATACGACAATTCTAGCATCCTCCTTAATCAGTAATGGTTAAGGTAGCCACCTACGGCCGCTTCGGTGCAATCCCGATGTACGGCGAAGCATAAATTGGTTTGCTTGTGAACAAAAGCCACAAAATAAAAATGAGTGTCGTGTTATCTAATTTACTAATAAAATGACCTATAATGTCCTGCCAATGGATATATTACCCTAGTAAGAGAAAAGATTAAGATAAATAGATATACAATCGATAGTTGACTAATCAAGTGATTAGATGTAGAATATGGGTATAATGGGTTTACTAGGAATAGCATTTAAAATAGTTATCGTACTACTTATGATACGTGGCATTATAACCTTACTACGACTCCTTTTTAGTGGTGTAATTATGGGTGGTGTTGAATCAATAGAGTTAATAGACAAACTGATAACACCTAGGGCAAATCATGTAAAAAAACCCTTGTTTGGACTCAAGATCTCACATGAAGAAGATGGGGAAGTAATAAAGAGTAAAACTATTTAGAGCCAAATAACTTAATCAACCCTTTTAACTTTGTTTCAAGTTGTTGCTTACTATCTCCTGGTGTTGGAGTATATCTGTTTAGTAACTTCTCTTCATTTGGAGTAAATGATGTACCAGCCCTAGCTTTAGCTATAGTAGCTTTTATGTTAGCTAGATTTGTATTGAATTCAAGAGTTGGTTGATCTGCCATACCAAGTGTAGCCATTAACTGTTGTACTGGTGTCCTTAGTTTACCTGTTTTAATATCTTGCGTCTGTAATTGTTGTAATGTTTGTGTGGCTAAATTAGAGACGTCTTGCCTAGATTGTTGCTCTTTTGTTAATTTACCCCCAACTCCGGCACCTTCCTGCTGTAAATCATACATATCTTTTAACATTGAATAAGCTTGATTGGATAATGTTGCCCTACCCATCATTAACATTTGAGGTGTTATTTGTTGCATTCCACCTCCAATTCCTTGAGGTTGAGCCTGTTGTGGTATCTGTTGCATCTGCCCCGTTGGTGTTTGCTGTACTTGTTGTTGCTGACCTTGTGGTAAGTTGAGAGCACTTATACCCAGAGCCTTCGATAGCATAGGATTTACTTGAGGAACTGCAAGGGATATTCCTTGAGCACCCCTACCTGCTGTTTGTAATGCTCTGCCTAATAATTCTTGTGATCCTGGTTTAGTCAACATCCTACTTCCAAGTATACTACCAATTCCTGCAATAGGTCCTCCCGCAGCAGTAGCACTAGCACCTGTAATAAGTTCTCTCAGTCCTAGTCTAGTTGGAGATACAGGAACTTTACCCAATTGCCTTTCTGCAAAGGATTGGGCTCTAATAGCAGTGGAAACATCTCTGTTTATACTTCTAAATTGATCAAATCCCTGTTCCTTTAGTCTCTTATCAAAAATATCATTCATCTTGTTATACACATCGCCCCATACATTAGCTTTCTTTTTCCAATCTGCAGAATCAAAGGTATTCCAAGAGGAATTTTTCCCATAACTTATTTTAGATGTGTAGAACTCATTAGGATTATCCAAGAGACCTCTTTTGATATCCTCTTGTATAGAATCAGTAACAGATTGTATGGCTTTGCGTTCCTCTGTCCTAGCACTAGATTTCATTTTATCTAGCATATCTATTACTTCCTGAGCATTATCTGTTGTAGTAACCCCTGCTTTTGTTAAATCATCAGCTACATCCGCTATTTGGCTACCCTTCGTACTAAGGATTTGATTAGAGGTTTCCAAAAGATCGTCTGTATTTTTACTTACATTCTTGAGCAATGGCTTAAACTCATCTACTTGTTCTAGTTTCTTAAAGAAATTTCCATAGCCCTCTTTCTTTAGTGGTCTACCAAATCTTTGGTATCTAGCTTTCATCTCTGCTGTTTCTCCAGCCTTTTCTAGTTTTTTACCGGCCTTTGAAGTTAATTTACCACTTAATAATTTAGGCAACATTTGAGTTCCACCCTCTATACCTGCTCCCAATGCTGTCGATAATAAAACATTACCTAAATTAGCACTTTCCTCTGTCTGTCCTATTCCTGATAGCAGGCCCTGAGCTCCTCCAGTTAAGAAAGCGTTAGCACCCCTACCTGCTGGAACTGCATATTGAGCTGCACCAGCCCCCCTCTGTAGACCTAAAATTGCACCTTGCAACAGATCTCCTCTTACTTTCTCATATTTTTCTGGTGCTATATACTGAGCAACATCTTCTTTCTTAAATGGCTGACCGAATGCCTCTAATAAAAGGTTGCTATATTTAACTCCTGGAGTAGCAACCCCATATGCCATCTTTTGAAGTAGATTAGCGTTAGGAGCTGGACCTTGAGCCCAATACTCTCCAGCGGTTGTATCTTTTTTGAGCTGTGCTTTGGATAAAGCGTCCATAGCAGTATCGAATTTAGTTCCTTTTAATTCCCCAACCTTATTTCTTAGAAATGAGTCAATTTCTTGTTCATTCCTACCTTTTGCAAGTTGCTGTTGCCTAAAGGTTCTAACTTGTGTTGGGTTGGATAAATCTAAAGCCATTTAACGTCCTTTGAAGAACTTTTGTTGCTTATTTGATAAACCACTTAAAATATTTCCAAAATCAATTCCTTCTGTTGGTGTAGATGTAGAGAAGGTTCCAAAGTCTTCCTCCATTCCACCCGCTGGAGTAACTCCTACTACTGTACCTCCAGTACCACCAAACAATCCTCCTAATCCTAAAGTAGATAGAAAATTCGTAAGTTCAGCTCCATAATCTGTAGGTGTTTCAGGCTTAAAATAAGGCCTATTCAACTCATACTGAGACTGTGGTAATGTTACCTGCTCATACTGTCTCTGTGCCAAATCCTGCTGCTGTTGTGCCAATTGCTGTGCTAACTGATTCTGTTGCAATCCAGCCATCATTCCGTATATATCTGTACCTGTGGAAATTCCACTCATTCCAGCCTGTGCTTGTAGCTGTGCGATAGCATTGTTGATAGCCATTGTATCCGCTGATTGTGCGGCTGATACCTGTTGCTGCAGTGGATTCAAAGCACGGGTCATTGTCTGCTGTGCCAAACTAGATGAAGGTGTAATACCTCTAGCACCTAGTTCCTGTGCTTGGAATTGTTCTTCTCTACCTAGTACGTCGGATAGTAGAGTATCGTACTGTGTCTGTAAATCAGACTTCTGTGCCTCTAGCGACTCCACAGCGGGTTGAATAGCCTGCTGTTGCATTCCTATGGCTGATTGGATAGCTCCACCTATATCTCCACCAAAACCCCCTGAAACACCGCTTATATTGCTTAAATCACCTATGCCAAACCCACTGTTTGCCATTGCAGTAGAACCAGGTGTTGGATCTTCGATTCCTCTCTGTAATTGAGCAGCGAGACCGCCACCAGCCTCTGTATCGAATTCACCAGGGCTTTGACTCTTTAACCAGTTAACTACTTTATTAACCTTTTTACTGCGGGAATACTCCTTTGGTGTCATTTCTGACTTCCAAGCGTCTAATTGCGCATTAGCTTCTGATACACTTGTTGGAGTTGCTGGCATGGTTAAATAATAACACCTTTCTTAATCATGTAGTATCTTTCAATAAATTTATAACTATGGTTTCCAACGATTCTATTCTTTCAGAAAGTTCAAGTAAAAGCCTATTTTGGACTAAAACAAGCTCGAACAATCCATAGCCTTCCCTATCTTCCTCGGCTCTCTCACCAGTCTTTTTATTCAAAATATACTTCTTCCACGTTTTCTTAATAGCAGGGTGCAACCCATCGTGATCTAACTCTGCCCATCTTTGCCCTTCAACCAAAGTATCTTTAGTGTTTTGCATAGACCTCACAATATCCAATAAATTGTCTGTTCCAACATAAGTT
>Ga0209121_10005553_pt1 | contig 11391 bp, 11 predicted proteins | sample Cruoilmetagenom3_FD_187292 | JGI IMG/M metagenome (GOLD analysis project Ga0209121, IMG submission 187292) | Oil polluted marine microbial communities from Coal Oil Point, Santa Barbara, California, USA - Sample 3 (SPAdes) (version 2) | ecosystem: Environmental > Aquatic > Marine > Oil seeps ...
CATGGTCTAAATCTGTTCTTGGATTATTTATAATTGTATTTAGTTTAAATGATTTAAACATACCAGTTCCGCTTTGCTCATAAATTGCAAACTTAGGAGTATGTCCTGCATTACTAAAAAAAATCAAACTTTCATCTTTTACAGGAATTGCTATTTTCATTATATTACCTTTTATTATTTATATGTGTGATTATACTATACTTATTTAAAAGTATATGCAATTATCACTCCATATATAATTTTTAACTCTATCCTAATAAAAAGTTTGTACCAACAACCACAGATATGATACCTGCCGTGGTAAATACTCTTCTAATATTTTGTTTTGATTTTAGTAAATTATTATTAATATATAAAATAAAGTATCCAAAAGCTACAAAAATAACCATAACACCAAGGGTAAAAGCCAATACAAGTTTAAAATCAACACTTGCACTCTCAACCAATCCTAAAGTAACAAGCATTCCCCTAACTCCACCTATTCCCATAAGTGTACCTATTGCAAAAGCAGAACTTACATCACTTTTTGAGTGGGAGTGCTCTTTTCCAAAATATATATGTATATGCTCTTTGCCCTCATGAATATGTTTATTTAAGTTTATTCTATTTGTAAAAACTAAAAATAATAAATATATTCCCATACTTAAAATAACAGAAGCAGAAATCACATCCCCATAAGCTAGTATCTCATCTGAGATTTTATATGTTTCAAGTATTTTTGCAAAAATAAATAGTGATATTCCATGTCCTAGTGCAAACATAGTTGTAATCATCATAGTTCTTTTTTTATTTTTACCTATAGAAAAATCTGCAATTGCAGTTAAATGATCTGCTCCAAATGCATGTAAAATTCCATACCAAAAAATAAGTAATAATCCCACGTTTTCCATTTAATAACCTTGTGAATTAGTATTCAATCTTAAAAGTATATTCAAAATAAATAAAGCTTAGCATAATAATAAATATATCTTAGGTACTTTTAGAACAAAAAATATACAGTTTTAAATATTAACCAAAAAATGATACAATTTCACCAATGAAAAATATACCCAAACTTACACTTTTAACACTTCTTTTATTGGCAATGACAACAACAATGTCAAATGTTGCAATAGTTACATCACTACCACACTTAAAAGAGTATTTTACTCATACAGAAAATATAGAGTTTTATTCAAGATTGATGTTAACATTGCCATCTTTGGTTATAGCATTACTAGCTCCTATTTTGGGACATTTTATTTTTAAATTTGGTAAAAAGAAATCAGCACTTATAGCTTTGTTTTTCTTTTCACTTTTTGGAACAGCTGGGTTATACTTAAACAGCATCGAATCCCTTCTAATCTCAAGGGCACTATTTGGGTTATGTGTTGCTACACTTATGATAGTTTCTACTTCACTTGTGGGTGATTATTTTAAAGAGAAAGAAAGACACAAATTTATGGGCTATCAAAGTGCATTTATGGCAATTGGTGGAGTCTTTTTTGTAACTGGTGGTGGGATGTTATCTGATATTAATTGGAGACTACCCTTTGGAATATATTTTATTGGTTTAGTTTTAATACCACTTCTTGTAGTAAATTTAAAAGAGATAAAAATAGAACATGAAGAGGAAGATCAAAGTCTAGATATTAGTAAAAATATATTGGTAGTCTATTTTCTTGCTTTTATTTATATGCTTCTATTTTTTATACTACCAACTCAAATCCCATTTTTGATAATAGAAAAATTTAAAGCAAGTGGCTCATTTGCTGGTGTCATAATTGCTACTGCTTTCTTTTGTAATGCATTGGGAGCAATTGCTTTTTCTAAATTGAAAAATAAATTCTCATATTTAGCCATATATTTAACAGGACTATTACTTATTGCATTGGGTTTTAGTTTAGTTGGAATTATTGATAATATCTACTTCTTTTTTATCACAAGTCCTATTTTAGGTTTTGCAGGTGGAGTTATGATGACAAATGTTACTGCGTGGATGTTAAGTAAAACAAATATAAAGAAAAGAGTAAAAAGCTCAGGTTATTTTACTTCAGCTTTATTCTTAGGTCAGTTTTTATCTCCTATAATTTTCCATCCACTTATTGATATTTTTGAAATCCAAGAGTTCTTTTTAGTTATTGGATTGGGTTTATTTACTATTGTTTTTATAACTTTTGGGGTAAAAAGATTTATACAGAGATAATACTCTCTCCACTTTTTACCCAAGAACTTAATAATTCTCCCGTATAATATATCTTCATATCACAAGCTTGTAATTCATCTTTTATACCAAGATTTTCTGCACACTTTTGACAAGCAATTATTTCAACACCATCAGCAACCATTGCTTTTACTTTCTCTTGAACCTCTTTATCTTCACTTATTAGTGTTTGAGATGCACCCCAAACCAATATTTGTACATTTTCAATCCATCCCTTAAGTTTGGCATTGTGAGCATATAAACATATCATATTTAAAGCTGTCTCTTTATTATCTGTTGTCCATAAAATTTTTGCACAATCATTCATATGTAACTCCATTGTTAAAATTATTTTATTATATGTATTCTAACTTAATAAATTTATATAAATAGAACTTTGGCTATAATTTTTTATGAATATATCAAACTGTCCTTTCTGTAACTATGATTTACTTTATGATTTAAAAGATAATTATAAAAAGTGTAAATCATGTGGTAGTAAATTTTCAATCAAAAAATTAGAACTTGATTTAGAAGTTATAAACTACTTTTGTAACAGTATCAATGCAAATAAAACCTCAAAACTTTTAAATCTAAACTATAGAACAGTACAAAATAGATATATGCTTTTTAGAAAACTAATTACAAGTTTTTTAGAAAATGAATACAACAGCAGTGCAAAAGACAATAGCTCATATCAAGAGTACTACTACTTTAGCCAATCAAATCAAAATAAAAAGAAGCGTTCACTTTTTGATGCAATTAATATAATTGGTTTTTATTCAAATAAAAAAATATATACACTTCTTATGCCAAAACTTCCAACATATAGTGCCCAAACTAGTACAAAAGATTATGAGTACTATTTAAAATGGCATAAACTCTATTCAGAAAATTCATATAAAACTCCCTTAAGTATATTTTGGAAATATTTAGAAGAGAATTTAAAGAAATACAAAGGGGTTGATGAAAAAAACTTCTTTTACTATTTAAAAGAGTGTGAGTTTAAATTTAACTATTTACAAAATAGACAAATAGAGATTTTACAAAATCTCTATTTTAGTAAAAATGGCATATCCCGTTTAAGTGATTCAAGTAAATCTTGATTTAAAAAGAATTTTGCATACTCTTCTTTACTTTTATATGCATGTACACAAATATATCTATTTTTCTTAATAAGATTTAAAGGCTCATCAATAAAATTCTTATACTCTAAATTTGCATGATAGTACTCATACATTTTTTTTAAATCTTCATCAGTAACGATGTCTTTTAACATCACTACATTATCTTCCAAGAACTCTATTACATTCTCTTCATCATCTTTTAGATGACAAAAAGCTTCAACGATATCAATAAATCTCATATCAAATCTAAAACCATCTAAGAGTAACTCTTTTAATTGGTCTATTTTATTATTTTGAAAATAGTATTGCATAAGAAGAACTAAATAGTGCTCTTTTATATCACCTTCAACATCATTTAGACTATCTTTTACCTTTTCCAAATCATCTATAATATTTGTATTTATATTTGTTTCATGTATTGTGGCACATTGTGCTAATATTTCATGTAATCTTTCACTCATAAAAAGTCCTAATTATTTTAAAGAAAGATTATACAAATATATATTAATTTATCGTTAAAACTATATAGTTAATATTAGGACTCAAAAAAGGATTTATATGTTTAAAACAGCATTACACAGATTTAGAATTATTTCATTTATAGAGGGTTTATCATATTTAATTTTGCTTTTTATTGCCATGCCAATAAAATACATAGGTGAAAATCCATATCCAGTGAAAATAATTGGAATGGCACATGGAGTTTTATTTATACTATTTATGATATTTTTATTTGAATCACTTAGAAAATACAATTGGGAGCATAAATTTAGTTTAAGACTTTTTGTTTATTCACTTCTTCCTTTTGGTTCATTTGCAATAGAGAAAAAAATCAAAGAAATGATTTAACTAAATATAAATAAAACTAATTACTTTATATATTTATTTTTTATAATCTTATTATATTGGAATTTGTAGTATCATTAGGATAACTAATATTAAAAGGATTTGATATGAATAAAAATATTGGAAAAATAGATAAAATTATAAGAATTATTGTTGGTATTGCAATTATCATTTTTGGTGTTGTAAATAGTAGCTGGTTGGGACTTATTGGATTGATTCTTCTTGGTACAGCAATTATAGGATGGTGCCCTTTATATTGCCCACTTAAAATTAGTACAGTTTGTGATAAAGATAGTTGTAGTAAAAAAGATAAAAGCTAGAGTTTCTCTAGCTTTTATCTTATATTAAATTTATTTTTTTGGACACTTGAAACAACATCTATTGCAATTTCATTTGTTTGTTTAGAAATCTTACTTGCTTCTTCTACAATAATAGTATTTTCTTGGGTAAATTTATCTAAAATATTTACCGCTTCAGAGATTTGATGCATACCAATAGTTTGCTCTTTTGCAGCATTTGTAACATCTGTAATTAATTCATTTGTATTTACAATTTTATTCTCTAAATCTTCAAAACCTTTTATCATCAGTTCACTGATCTCTTTTCCCTCATTAGCTTTTAATGTGGCAGTTTCAACTAAATTTTTTATCTCTTTAGCAGCCTCTGCACTTTTTGTTGCTAAGTTTCTAACTTCCCCTGCAACAACAGCAAAACCTTTTCCAGCTTCTCCTGCAGTAGCAGCTTCAACGGCAGCATTAAGTGATAGGATATTTGTTTGAAAGGCAATTTGGTCAATTACAGTTATGGCTTCAAGAATTGAAGTTACATGCTCATTTATCTCTTCAATTGCTACGGCTGTTTTATTGGCAAAAGTTTTACCTTGGATTGAAGAATCTTTTGTTTGCGATGATATTTCAAACATCTCTTGGGATTTATTATTTGTACTAGAGATTGTTGCAGTTATCTCTTCAATTGAAGAGGCAATATCTTCCAATGATGAAGTCTGTTTTGAGGCATTGGCATTTAAGATATCCACATTTTTACTTAAATTAGTTGATGAACTTTCTAATACTTTTCCATCTTTTAAATTTGAGTTTAACATTGTAGTAATCATCTCATTCATAGCTGTGATTTCTTTTCCAATCGCACCAGAACTAGAATTACTAATTTGTCTTGTAAAATCATATTTAGAATAACTTTCAATTACACTTGCTAGTTCATTAATATTTGTACCCACAAGTTTTTCTAGGTTTTCTAACATAAGATTAATCAAGTTTTTCAAATCATTTAATGCTTGACTATTTGATTCTTTTTCAATTCTTTTTATAATAAAACCATTTCCAACATCATTTACAACCTCTTTTAAATCAACTATTAGATTATTCTCTTCTATAATATTTTGTTCTATTTGATTTATATTTGTATTTATATTATTTGCCATTAACCCAAACTCATCATTTGTATCAATGGTTATTTTAGAAGGTGAACTATTCTCTTTATTTAAAAATTTAAAAAAGTTTTCTAAACCTAAACTTATGGTTGTCAAGTTTTTATTTAATATTCTAGTACGTAGTAGTAAAACAAATGTTACTAATAAAGTAGAAAGGATACCAGCAAGTATTGAAAAGTTTGAAATAGTAAAGGCATTTGATAAAAACTCTTTTTCAAGAACACTTAATCCAAATCCCCAACTAACACCAGAATCAGCTAAATTAAATGTTTTTATAAAGTTATATGTTTTGTTATCTTTATTACCATCAAAGGCATAATCTTCATTATTCATAATCTTATTTGAAATATCTAAATGTTTTTTATCTTTATAGATTTCATTTATCTTTTTACCCAAAAATTCTGCTTTTGGATGGGCAATAATAGTACCATTATTTGAAACTATATATGCAAAACCATGGTCAAAAATAGAGAGTTTTGAAACCCTTTGTACAATTGAATCTAATGAAATATCAATTCCAATTACACCTACAAATTTTCCATTATTGTACATAGGAGTTGATACGGTTGTATTTAAAACTTCTTTACCATCAACATTAAATTTATATGGCTCTGTTATATACTCTTTTCCTGTTTTTTCTGGTTCAGTAATCCAAACATTATTTCTCAAAACTGGATATTGTTCGATTAGATTTATTTCAGAATTATTTTTCATAACATAAGGGGAAAATCTTCCGCTTTCATCATGGGCATAAGATCCAGCCATAGAAAGATCATTTTCAAAAAATACATTTGGTTCTAAATATAACCAAACACCTACTATATAAGGATTCTTCTCTAAAATTGAAGTCATAAGTTCAACCATAGTTTGCTTAGAATATTTTTGATTCTCTTTTAGTGAAGTCTCAAGTGTAGAAGTAAATGTTTTAACTAATACAACAGATTTTTCAATATCTGATTTTACCTCTAGGGCATTGGAGAAAGCTAATTGTTTTAAATATTGCTCTGAAATAGTTTTACTTCCAATAAAAGCTTTAGATGAAATTAAATACGTTGATATAAAAGAAGCGATAATAAGTACAGACAAAATACTAAATAGGAGTTTCTTACTAAAACTAAGATTTTTAAACATTAAATATCCTTATAAATTTAATAATTATACATAGTAATTGTTTAGTAAATATAAAGAAAATTATTTACTTTTATAATATACTTGACCTAAAGAAATACCTTGGTCATTTGGGGGTATAATTTTGGAATAATAAAACTCAATTTTATTTTTTTTGAGTTTTTTACATAGTTGTTCAAGCACTGTTTTGTTTTGAAAAACACCACCTGATAATACTACTTTTAATTCTTTATTTTTAAGTGAAATATCACAAATAAGATTTACAATCATATTTATAAATTTTGTACAAATAACTCTTTTATCTCTATCTTTTAATATTTCAAATACCATTTTTGATAAATCAATCTTATTATTTATTATCTTATATTCATATGATTTATCCATATTTTCATCATACAATTTTTCTATTTGAAGTCCTGTCTCACCCTCATAATTTTGTATTTGTAAAATATTTGCAAATGAGGCAATGGCATCAAAAACTCTACCAAAAGAGCTACATAATGGTGCATTTAAACTATTTTGCCACATTTTATATAACATTTGTATCTCTATTTTTGTAAATGATTTTACACAAGCATTATCCATACATAAGATTTCTTCAATACTAAAATTATCAAATAACAAAGATAAGGCAACTCTTCTTGGCTCTTTTACCGCTTTTTCTCCACCTAGGAGTTTAAAATATTTTATATGACAAACCCTTTTGTATGAACTTTTATTTGCAATAAAAACTTCTCCACCCCAAATATTTCCATCATCTCCATATCCAGTTCCATCAAATATAAAAGATAAAACATCTTCATTTAAATTATACTCCGCCATTGTAGATAAAGCATGGGCATAGTGATGTTGAACTTGAGTTAAATTTACATCTTGATTCTTTGCCCATTTTGTTGTCTCATAAGTTGGGTGTTTATCACAAATTAGTTCAAGAGGTTTAAAGTCATAAAAATTTTCATAGGTTTTTATACTTCTTTTAAAGTATTCAAGGGAAACAATAGAGTTTAAATCTCCAATATACGAAGATGAGATTATATTATTACCAAAGCCTAAAGAGATAGAACTTTTTTGATTTGCTCCAAGAGCTAAAATATTTTTATCAAAGCTATTATTGGTTTTAAAAGAGAGTGGAGAATATCCCCTTGATAATCTTAATATTTGAATATCATCATTTATAACTTGTACAATAGAATCATCACAAGCATTGATTATCTCCCTATTAAAATCCAATACATAATCAACTACATTTTCAAGTTTTTTAAAAATATCATCAACATCTTTTATTATTGGTTCATCTTTTAAATTTGCACTTGTTGCTATTATTGGATTTTTTAGATATTCAAAAAGTAAGATATGTAAAGGAGTATATGGAAGAAAGACTCCTAATCTATTTATATTGGGTGCTATTTGTTCACTTATTTTATTATTACTATTTTTATTAACTATTACAATTGGTTTCTCTTTTGAAAGAATTAGCTCTTCTTCCTTTTTTGATAGGATTGTATGTTCTTTTATTTCATCTATATTTTTAAACATCAAAGCAAAAGGTTTTGTTGGGCGATTCTTTTTTTCTCTTAATTTATTAACTGTATTTTTATTTGTTGCATCACAAATAATGTGAAAACCACCAATTCCTTTTATGGCAACAATATATCCATTATTTATCTTTTGGGATATCTCTTTAAGAGTGTTTTTACTAATAATCTCATTTCTTTTACTATCATATAATTTTATTTGAGGACCACATGAAGGACAACAAACAGGTTGGGCATGGTATCTTCTATTTTTAGGATTTTCGTACTCCTTTTTACATGCATCACACATAATAAAATCTTTCATGGATGTATTAACCCTATCGTATGGCACAGTATTTATAATTGAGTATCTAGGTCCACAATTTGTGCAATTTGTAAAAGGGTATTGATATCTTCTATCTTTGGAATTAAAAATATCATTTATACAATCTTTACAAATGGCAATATCAGGGGAGACTAAGGTTGATTTTTTATTTTTATTTACACTTTTTATAATATTAAAAGTATCAAATTTTTTTGAAGAGTTATCTTCATAGATAGATATATTATCAATTTTTGACAATACTGGAGGATTATTTTTAAGTTCTTTTATAAAAGCATCAATACCATTTTTACTACCTTGTAGTAATATATTGACACCCTTGTCATCATTGTTTACATATCCAGTTAAAGTATGTTTCAAAGCAAGATTATAAACATATGGACGAAATCCAACACCTTGAACAATACCTTGAACTTCTATTTTAAACTTACTCATTTATACTCTTTAATCTATTTGTATAGGAAAGTCTTTATTATAATATATTTTATAGTTATTTGTAATGCTTTTATGAACAAAAGAGGAAATAAGTTTATCAGCAAAAAGGTCTCCACAAAGACTTATTCCATCAAGGCTCATCTCATCATTTACCATATCTACACAAGAAGAGATAAAGTGTGCAAAACTCTCAACATATCCTAAACATATAAGATTATCATCAGCACCTGCTAGTTTAAAACTTATTCCACTTTGGATTAATTTTAAAATATTAAACTCTTTGTTATATATTTTTTCATTTTCAAATAATTTGTAATCTACCCTTGGACCTTTATCACCCAAGGCATTGTGTGCAGCATTTAAAACACTCATTTTAAAGCCTAAGATTTCTGATACTATTTTCCATAAGTTAAATATAGATTTTTCTTTTAGAAAAGAGAGTTCTATATCTAAAGCATTTTTATATAAAAGAGGAAAACTCTTTTCATAATTTAAAAGTAACTTCTCACCAATAGGGTCTTTTTTTATTTCATCAAAGAGTTCAGTTACACTTCTTGGTAATTCATATTTAAATATATCAATCATTCCATCTATTTTTGAAGAGTAAAGGGTCATGCCATCATCATCTTTACTACTTGAATAGATATTTAAAATAGTTTTATTTACTAGATTATTCTCACTTAATAGAACCATAAATTGAGCTTTATTTTTTTCTGAAAACTCTTTATACACATCATCTAAACTTTTATCATAATTATTTGAATTTAGGATAATGACTTCGCCACTATCTAAAATAGTAATTTTTGGGATATCAATTTTTTCATATTCATTTTTATTATCAAAGCTTAAAGAAGAATCAAAACTATCGCTTTTCCAATATGCTAAAAATTTTATGCTATATTTTTTTAGCTCTAAAGACAATAGATATAAAATCATATCATTGGCATATCTAACATCAAAATTTTCATCTTTTAAGATATTTTTAGCTTTAAATATTTCATTTACTTTTAGATTTATAGCTGGTTTTTCAATGGAAGCCAAAGCAATTATCTCCTGCTTTGATGCAATAAAAATATCAGAAATAGAGTTTAAATCTGTAGACAATATTTTTATATTCTCTTCTTCATTTTTATCAATAAAGTCCACTTTCGAAAAGATAAACTCACCACTTAGGGTTTTTATTTTAACTCTTTTACCATCATTTATTAATTTTGCAGTATATTCAAAATACTCAATATTGTTTGATTTTCTTATCTCTTTTTTTCCATCAAAAAGAGTTAAAGTATTTGCTCCTAAATCTTGACCACAATCATCACAAAAAATAAAAGGGTTATAATAGTTTTTATTGTTTTTTTCTTCAACTGCTTTTAAACACTTTGAACAAAAACTCAAAGGTGAAGAGTCCAAATAATTAATATCATCAAAAGAAGGAAACTTCTCAACTGTTTCAACTTCTACATTTTTTAGAAAAATTGACATGGGAAGATATGTTGATAAAGTTTTAGAAAACTCATCTAATATTTGGACTTCACTTTCCACATATAAGTTAATAAAATTATTCTCTTTTGATATTTTATAATTAATTTCAAAATCTTTTAGACAAGCTTTTAAATTATGAATTAAAGTAAGATTATTAGAGAAATATTCAAACTTATAAATAAGGACCATTTACAATATCCCTTTTATAGCTTATCTCCGCAATATTTGTAATATAAGTATCTCTTTTTTTTACACACATTTCCACATCAAACTGTTCTAAATGATTTTTAATACTATTTTCCATAGTTATAATTGAAGATTTAATCTCCTCACTTAATTCAAAAGTAGTATCATCTGCAACTCTTTTTGGAATTACACCTAAAATCTTAGTAAAGGGTAAATCTTTATTCATATCAATCATTTTCAATGTTTGAAGCATCTCAACCTCATGGGCACTACCCTGCCAATTAACACAACTTGGCATCGCATGATAATCAAAAAAATATACATCCCCAGGATTTGCATCATTTACATCGATACAGTCAATAACTACAATTTCGTCATATTTTACAATTTCGGGAATTAACCTTTGGGCTAATGTTCCACCATCAATAATCGTAACCTTTGATTTTTTAGATTTAAATGTATATTTTTCATCTAAATAGTGTACAAAGTGTGCACCAATTCCTTCATCTTGGAAAAGAATATTTCCTATTCCCAATATTAATATATTCATGATTTTGTTTTTTCCTCTTTATCTTTTCCATGTTTTTTATGCCAACTATATCCACTAAATATAGTATCCATTGAACCACTTTTCCCATATACAGAGTTAAACACTGCCATATAAATATGTATAGGAATAAAAATTAAAAATATCCACATTG
>Ga0209121_10005554_pt1 | contig 11388 bp, 8 predicted proteins | sample Cruoilmetagenom3_FD_187292 | JGI IMG/M metagenome (GOLD analysis project Ga0209121, IMG submission 187292) | Oil polluted marine microbial communities from Coal Oil Point, Santa Barbara, California, USA - Sample 3 (SPAdes) (version 2) | ecosystem: Environmental > Aquatic > Marine > Oil seeps ...
GAAGTGAAGTAAGCAGAGAGCCGAGTTTCTTTTTTAGAAACTGGTGCGAATCGCTTATGCTCACGCAGGTGAGTATCTCAGAGAGCCGAGTTTCTTTTTAGAAACTAGTGCGAATCGCTTATGCTCACGCAGGTGAGTATCTCAGAGAGCCGAGTTTCTTTTTTAGAAACTGGTGCGAATCGCTTATCCCAAATCTATTTTGGGATCTTAAAAGTTGAAACTTAAATACATAAAAAACGCAATCATTAACTTGGTTGCGTTTTTTTTATAATTATATGTGCTATTTATTTTGCAATGAATTAATAGCAGTGAGAATGTATTAAAAGCTAAAAAGTAATTAATAGCATCCTGCCAAGCTGGTTTGTCACAAAAAATGAAGCTTTGTATAGAAGTATTATGCCTCTTTATTATAAAGGAAATAACTAGGAATGTAATCTTTGTGGCATCTAAGTAATTTAACTACTATAAATAAAAAACTATGCACGCATAGTAAATTTTCTTATATTTGTAAAACACTATTAATAAGTAGTCAATTTTAGTTTAATTAAAAAATTCGCATTTTGATGTGATATTACTATGGAAACCAAACTTACACAACTTTTAAATATAACATATCCAATTATTCAAGCTCCAATGTTTTTAGTTTCTAATACTGCAATGGTAATAGAAGCAATGAAAGGAGGAATTGCAGGCTGTATTCCTGCGCTTAATTATAGAACCTTAGATGAGTTAAGAGTAGCTATTAAAGAATTAAAAGCTGCAAAAGTAGAAGGAGGATCTTTTGGGTTTAATTTAATTGTAAACAAATCGAATATAAAATACAAAGAGCAATTAAGAGTGCTTTGTGAAGAAGGATGTGACTTTATTATTACCTCACTTGGTAGTCCAGAAGAAACCATAAACAAAGCACATGCAGTTGGTATTAAAGTTTTTTGTGATGTAACCGATTTACGTTTTGCCAAAAAAGTGGAAAGCTTAGGAGCAGATGCAGCAATTGCTGTAAATAATGAAGCAGGAGGACATAGAGGAAACCTTTCTCCAGAAGAGTTAACAAGCCAATTAAGTAAAGCCTTAAGTATTCCTGTAATTTCTGCAGGAGGAGTTGGTTGTAAAGCAGATATTGATAAAATGCTAAGTTATGGAGCAGAAGGAGTTTCGGTTGGTAGTCCGTTTATTGCTTCTGTTGAAGCTGGAGTTACACAAGAATATAAACAAGCTTGTGTAGATTATGGAGCAGAAGATATTATTATGACCCAACGTATTTCTGGTACACCTTGTACTGTAATAAATACACCTTATGTTCAAAAAATAGGAACAAAAGAAACGTGGTTAGAATCTGTTTTAAATAAGCATAAAAAACTGAAAAAATGGGTGAAAATGATTCGTTTTTCAATTGGTATGAATGCCACAACTAAAGCAGCAACACAAGCTACTTATAAAACCGTTTGGGTTGCAGGACCAAGTATTGAGCATACTAAAGAAATTTTACCAATTAAAGAGATTGTTGCAAAGCTAACTACTTAATAAATAGAGTAGTTTAATTATTATATTAAAAAGGTTTTCTTTAAAAAGGAAACCTTTTTTTTTGTTTAAACATATTGTTTTTTAGTGGTTTATATTTTTGATTGTAAAAAAAAGTGTTCGTTTTATTGTAACTTATAATGCTATTGATCGTCTTATTTTCAATCAATCAAAATCAAAAACTTATGAAACAGCAAATCAAATTTCATTTCAGTAAAACCAATGTAATTCTCTTATTCGCATTATTATTTTTTTTTAACCTTAGTTTTAGTCAAGTAAAAGAAGCACAAATCACCAAATTAATTAATACCTATACAGCATACAATTATTTTAATGGTTCTGTTTTAATTGCCGAAAACGGTAAAGTTCTTTATAAAAAAGGCTTTGGTTATGCCAATATGGAATGGAATATTCCTAATGCAGCAAATACCAAGCACAGGTTAGGTTCTATTACCAAACAATTTACAGGAATGCTAATTCTTCAATTAGCAGAAGCAGGTAAAATAGACTTGCAGGCTCCAATAAGTACTTACCTACCAGAATATCCAAAAGAAACAGGAGATATTATTACAACACATCATTTATTAACGCATACTTCCGGAATACCTAATTACACTTCTTTTCCAAACTTTTTTAAAGATAAAAGCAGAAATCCATACACACCAACAGAGTTTATTAAAGAATTTTCTACAATGGAATTAGAGTTTACTCCTGGAGAAAAATTTAGCTATAGTAATTCTGGCTATTTTCTGTTAGGTGTTTTAATCGAAAAAATTTCAGGAAAAAGCTACGAGAAAATGTTGCATGAAAAAATATTCACTCCTTTAAATATGAAAGATTCTGGGTATGACCATCATGAAACTATTTTAAAAAACAGAGCTACTGGCTATGAGCAACAAGCAGGAGATTTTAAAAATGCTTCGTATCTAGATCTGTCTATTCCTTATGCAGCAGGATCTTTATATGCTACAGTAGAAGATTTATACCTTTGGGATCAAGCCTTATATACCAATACATTAGTTTCTAAAGCATTTATGGATCTATATTTTGGTAAGCATATTACAACAGGAAATAGTCATTATGGTTATGGCTGGTCTATAGGAAACTCCAGTATTGGGGATTCTAATACTAAAATAGAAACCATGAGTCATGGTGGCGGAATTAATGGTTTTAACACCTTAATAAGTAGAGCTCCAAAAGATAAGTCTCTAATTGTATTATTAAACAATACAGGAGGAGCACCTCTTAACGAAATGGCCAAAGCTATTCGTGGTATTTTGTATAACAAAGCTTATAGTTTTCCTAAGCAATCTGTAGCAACTGCTTTGTATAAAGAAATAGAAGCTAACGGAATAGAATCAGGAATAACCTTTTTCAATACCATTAAAACATCTAGCGATTATACATTAAGAGAAAGAGAAATGAATGCTATTGGTTATAAATTATTGCAAACAGAAAAAGTAGATGAAGCTGTAAGCGTTTTTAAACTTATTGTAGATGCTTTCCCTACATCTTCTAATGCATATGATAGTTATGCCGAAGCATTAATGACACAAGGAAACAACGAACAAGCAATTGTAAACTATCAAAAATCTGTAGAAATAAACCCAAATAACCAAAACGGAATTACTAATTTAAAAAAGCTAGGTGCAGATGTTTCTAATTTGGTTAAAGAAGTTGTAGTAGCAGATGAAATTTTACAAAGCTATGTTGGTAAATACCAATTAATGCCAGATTTTATAATTGAAGTTTTTAAAGAAGGAAACCAACTTAAAACACAAGCAACAGGTCAACCGGTTTTTCTTATTTTTCCAAAATCAGATAACGTATTTTATTTAAAAGTTGTAGAAGCGCAATTAACCTTTAATACCAATGCAGTAGGAGAGGTAGAAAGTGTAACCCTTTTACAAGGAGGAAGAGAAATAACAGGAAATAAAATATAAAACAATTAGGCTTATTTATACTAAAAACCCTTGATGCTATTCAAGGGTTTTTGTTTTTGATGCAGTAATATTTAGCTATTGCTATTAAATATCTACTTGTAATTTTACCTAAAAGCCTCTGTAATAAAAATGTAATCCATCTTTTTAAAAATTTTATTTAGAATTGTTATAAATAGTTTGGTCGTTTTGTAATACATATATATTTTTGCGCTTATTTAAAAATAGTCTAAATAAGAATTAATGAAAAGTATTATACCATTTTTAGCTTTTTTCTTGCTAACAAGCGTAGCGTTTTCACAAAACGCAAGCATATCTGGAACAGTTACAGATAATAACCAAACACCTTTATTAGGAGTTAATGTGTTACTAAAAAACACTTCTAAAGGATCACAAACCGATGAAAACGGAAAGTTTGAAATTAATAAACTTCAAAATGGAGATTATGTAATTTCTATATCTTACTTAGGGTTTAAAACCAAAGAAGTACAAGCAACAATAACTAACAACCAAACTTTAGAACTAGGAAATATTACCCTTTTTGAAGGGAATGAAATTTTAGGAGAAGTTGTTTTAGAAGGTAATCGTAGAAATAAATTCTCAAGAAAGAGAACAGCTTATGTTTCTAAAATGCCTTTAAAAAACATTGAAAACTCTCAGGTATATAATACTATTACTAATCAATTAATGATTTCACAATCGGTGAATACCTTTGAAGATGCATTAAAAAATGCTTCAGGTATTAGTAAATTATGGTCTTCTACAGGAAGAAGTGGTGATGGAGCAGGATATTATTCTAGTAGAGGTTTTTCGGTACAACCACAATTAGTTAATGGTGTTGCTGGTATTACTAACGGATTTATAAATCCTTCAAACGTAGAAAGAGTAGAAGTTATTAAAGGTCCTTCTGGTACTTTATTTGGTAGTACAGTTACATCTTATGGTGGATTAATAAATATTATTACTAAAAAGCCATACAATACAACAGGTGGTGAAATTTTAGTTTCTGGCGGAACTAATGATTTTGCAAAATTAAATGTAGATGTAAATGTTGCTGCTAATGATAAGTTTTCATTACGATTAAATGGAGGTTTTCAACAAGAAGATAGTTTTCAAGATGCTGGTTTTAAAAAATCGGTATTTATAGCTCCATCTATTTCCTATAAATTAAACAATAACCTAACGTTTAATTTCTCTTATGAAGCTTCTGCTAATGAGCAAACCAATGAAACATTTCTATTCTTAAATAGATATGGACCATTAGCTTTTGACTCTATTGAAGATTTAAACTATGATACCAACTTATCTTTTACAAATGATGATGTAACTATAGATAATGTAACGCAAAACTATCGTGGTGAAGTGGCTTGGAAAATTTCAGATAACTGGTCTTCTCAAACACTTATTGCTGGTGGTTTAGCTAAGTCTTTAGGTTTTTATACGTATTTATGGAATGCTGCAGATTATTCAGATCCTAATGCTCCTGTAGGAACAGAAAATTTTAGCCTATATGCACAAGATACAAATGCTAGAACCAAAACTGTTAACCTACAACAAAATTTTACAGGTACCTTTAAAATTGCAGGATTAGAAAATAAATTATTAGTTGGTTTTGATTACTTAGACTCTAAAATTATAGACAATAGCTCTAATTGGGGATATTTACATACTATAAACTTAAATGGAGATTTAATTTATGGTGAGCCAGAAATTAATGCAGACAATTTAAATGCTGCGCTTTCTGGTTTAGGTTTTGTTGATAGTGATGTGCGTCAAAATGTACTTGGTGCTTATGTTTCTGATGTTATTAAAATATTACCTTCTTTATCTGTAATGGGAAGTGTGCGTTATGATAGATTTGACTACCAAGGTGATAGAAATACCAACACAGATGATGATACAGAATATACTGAGTCTACTTTTTCTCCAAAATTTGGTGTTGTTTACCAACCCATTTTAGATAAGGTTTCTGTATTTGCTAATTACCAAAATGGTTTCTCTTATGTTAATCCGCAATACATCACAGACTTTACAACAGGAGATGTGTCTTTACAGTCTTATGATGTAGAACAAGCAAACCAATTTGAATTTGGTGTGAAAACGAATTTATTAGACAGTAAACTAGAAACTACATTAAGTTTTTATAATATAAATGTAGATAATAAGTACTACTGGGCAACACAAACACAAGATGTAGAAGTTAATAGTAAAGGTGTAGAATTAGAAGTAAATGCAAACCTAATTGAAGGTTTAAATATTCATACTGGTTTTAGTTATAATGATTCTGAAATTACAAATTCTCCTTCTGCAACCTTTTTAGAAGGTAACAGATATGGTGAATCAGGACCAGAATTTACTTATAACTTTTGGGCAGATTATAAGTTCTTAGGAAACTTTGGTGTAGGAGCTGGTTTTAATGGTCAATCAGAGTATGATACTATGGTAGATTACAAAGCAGTAACAGGAAGTTTTTATATTCCTTCTTATACTATTTTTAATGCATCTGCTTATTATGATACAGATAGATTTAGAATAGGAGTTAAAGCAAATAACCTAACAGATGAAACGTATTATTCTGGTTGGAGTACAGTAACACCACAACAAACAAGAACGTTTTTAGGTACTTTTAGTTATAAGTTTTAAGAAGCACGTTATCTATAAATATTGTATATAATTATCCTGTCTGGAATGTAAAATTAATTATGGTTTTATGTTCTAGACAGTATTTATTTTAAAAAATAATGAGGAAAAAAATTCTAGTATTGCATAAAATTCTTGGTCTAACCACAGGAATTGTTGTTTTTGTTGTAGCAATAACAGGTTGTTGTTGGGCTTTTAGAGATGAAATTGAAAGTCTGTATGATGATTATAAAACAGTAACACCACAAGAAACTGCTATCCTTACACCAACGCAAGCCAGAGAAATAGCGCAAACCGTTTTTCCTGATAATTCTATTCATGGTACATTATTTAAAAACTCAAATGATGCTGCAGTAGAAGTTATTTTTTATGATGCAGAACCAGAATTTTACCAAAGTGTATTTTTAAATCCGTATTCAGGAGAGATAATTCAAGTAGACGATCATATGTCTGGTTTCTTTGCCTTTATTTTAAAAGGACACATGCGTATATGGTTGCCAAAAAGTATTGGTGAACAGGTAGTACGTATTTCTATTTTAATTTTTCTTTTTATTATTATTTCTGGTATTGTTTTATGGTGGCCTAAAAAGAGAAAAAATTTAAAGCAACGTGTTACTTTTGATTGGAAATCTACCACACGTTGGAAACGTAAAAACTTCGATTTACATACTGTTATAGGCTTTTATATTTGTTGGTTAGCTTTAATAATAGCTTTTACAGGATCTGTTATTTCTTACGATTGGTTAAAATATGTAGTATATGTATCTACAGGAGGAGATAAAGTTCCTGCTTTTATTATTCCTGAAAATGTAAGCGAAACTCCAAAAGATGCTTATGCTGTATTACCAATGGATAATTTAATTACGAAGTTAAAAAAAGAAGCTCCTCATGCAGAAAGTTATGAGTTACATTATCCTGAAAGCGATAGCACGAGTGTTTATGTAGAGGTTTCTAACACTAAAGGTCTTTATTATGATTCTGATTATCGTTTTTTTGATCAGAATACTTTAGAAGAAATAGAGACACCTGCAATTTTTGGTAAATACAAAGATGCCAAATTTGCCGATAAAGTTTTACGAATGAATTATGACATTCATATTGGAGCTATTGGTGGTATTGTTGGTAAAATAATTGCTTTTTTAGTGAGTTTAATTGTAGCAACATTACCTGTAACAGGTGTGCTATTATGGTATGGTAGAAATTATAAAAAGAAAAAGGCTTAATCTAAATAGTACATTATTTAAAAACCATTAAAAATAGTTTTCTTTATTTCTGGCCATTCTTCTTTTAAAATACCATAATAACAAGTATTTCGTTTAAAGCCATCACGCATACGTGTGTCTTTACGTAAAAGACCTTCAAAAGTACCTCCGATTTTTTCTATGGCTTTTCTAGATCTTAAATTACGTTCGTCTACTTTAAATGCTACTTTGTCAAATTGTAATGTTTCAAAAGCATATTGTAGCATTAAAAATTTTACTTGTGTATTTAATCCAGAACCTTGAAAATCTTTGCTAATCCATGTCCAACCAATGTATAGCACTTTATTTTTATGGTTTATTAATCCAAATCGTGTGCAGCCTGCATATGCTTGTTTTTTCTTATTGTATATAAGAAACGGAATAGCTGTTTTGTGGTAGTAAGCATCAACAGCAAGTTGTACATATTCTTTTAATTTTTCAGGAGGCGAAATAGCGCTAGGCGAGTAGTATATTAAATCCTTTTCTTCTGCAATTGCAGCTAGATGTTTGTAGTTACTCAGGTCTAAGAGCGAAAGTTTTACATATTCATTTTCAAGATGAGGTATTTGCATTTATACTAATTTATTTATTAATGCTACGTTTACTACATGCTTCCCTTTAAAAGGAATAATATGTAAGTGCTCTTTAAATAATTCTTTAGCTCTATTGGTTTCGTAAGTAATGCGTTCTTCGTTTAAATATTCGTCTTCTGTACCATAAATCATAGTTACTTTTGCCTTTAAAAAGCTAAAGTCTTCTGGTTTTAATTCTTTAGGTATGCTTCCAGAATGCAATATTAATTGTGCGCAAGAAAGTTTTCGTCTTGCAACAAATCGCGTAGCCACACTAACCCCTTGTGAGTATCCTAAAACAATAAGGTTTATGTTTTCTGGTAAGGCTTCGGCAGCTAAAACAGCGTCAAAATTACGCATTACATTTTCGGTTTCTGTTGCTGTATTTTCTTTGGTTAGCCAACTTGCTCCAACATGCTTAAATTTTGGTGTACTATAATATTTGCTCTGTGCTTGTGGAGCAATAATATAGTTTTCGTCTTTGTTTAATCCTTCAAAATACCTTAAAAAATACCTGCTTAAATAACCCATTCCGTGACATACAAACCAAACATTTTTGGTTTTGTCGCTTAATGCGTTTAAAGTAGCATAACTGTTGGTAGTTGTGTATGAAATTTCTTTTTCTTCTAAATTCATTTTGTACTTTTACAATCCGACAATAAAAATACATTATTTATATGCAATTAACTAAAGAAAGCGTTTTAGCACAAGCAAATAAGGCTAGTAAAAATACCTTAATGGAAACGTTAAATATTGAAATGGTAGATTATGGCGAAGATTTTTTAGTTGCCAGAATGCCTGTAGATTCTAGAGTATATCAGCCAGACGGAGTTTTGCATGGTGGTGCAACTGCAGCTTTAGCAGAAAGTGTTGGTAGTTTTGCATCGCATATTTTTATAGATACCGAAAATAAATTTGTTCGTGGTTTAGAAATTACTGCAAACCATTTAAAAAGTGTTACCGAAGGTTTTGTGTATGCAAAAGCTACTTTTTTACACAAAGGTAGAACCACACAATTACTAGATATTAGAATTACTGATGATCATGATAATTTAATTTCTATTTGTAAATTATCTACTATTTCATTGCCTAAAAAGAAGTAATGCATTCTACCCATTTTTTTGAAAAAATACAACAGCACTTTAATAGTGCATTGCCATTTGTGGTGTACAGAAAACCAAATAGGCTAGAGGTACATGCTATGCTTCAAAAGGATGAAAAACTACATGTTATAGAGGATTACTCAGAAAGCGGATTTGTTTTTTCGCCTTTTGATGCCAAAGAACAAGCGGTTTATCTTCCTGTAGCTAATTCAGAAATGATTAGTAGTGATTTTATTTTTACAGATGAAGAAGAAAAATCTGCTACTGCTGATAGTATTATACCAAAAGAAAAAGAAGCGCATATTCAATTGGTTCAAAAAGGAATAGATGCCATACATAATAAAGCGTTACAAAAAGTAGTGCTATCTAGATGTGAAGCACAAGCGCTTTCGGAAGAAAATCCTTTAAAAATTTTTAAACATTTATTACAAAAATATGCCACAGCGTTTGTGTACTGTTGGTATCATCCGCAAGTAGGTTTGTGGTTAGGAGCCACACCAGAAACCTTGTTAAAAGTACAAGCCAATAGGTTTAGTACTATGGCTTTGGCAGGAACGCAAATATACACAGGAACCAAAGATGTGGTTTGGCAAGACAAAGAAAAAGAAGAGCAACAAATAGTAACAGACTTTGTGGTAAATAGCCTGAAATTTGCTGCAAATAGCATAAATGTGTCTAATGTAGAAACCGTTAGAGCAGGAAGTTTATTGCATCTTAAAACGGCAATTTCTGGAACTTTAAAGAAAGAAGATGCTACTTTTAAAGAGGTGCTTTCTAGCTTGCATCCAACTCCTGCTGTTTGCGGATTTCCTAAAGAAAACGCGAAACAGTTTATAATAAACAATGAAAACTATAAAAGAGGTTTTTATGCAGGTTTTTTGGGCGAGTTAAATATAAAAGAAACAAAATCTAGAAATACAAACAGACGTAATGTAGAAAACAACGCTTATGCATCTGTAAAAACGGTTTCAAATTTGTTTGTAAACTTACGTTGTATGCAACTTAAAAATAAACAAGCTTTAATTTATGTTGGTGGCGGAATTACAAAAGATTCTATTGCTGAAAACGAATGGCAAGAAACCGTTAATAAAACACAAACCATTAAGGCTGTTTTGTAAATGCGTACAAAAAGAGAGTAATTGCTAATTAGGTTTTTCAGAAATATTTTCTTTTTAATAATAGCTTAGGTCATATATAAATTGCCAAATACGTTCGTGTATTACTAGCAAAAACTTACCTTTGTATATACTTTTTTTTAATTTTAAAAAGACTCCCATTTTCATGGGAAGCGCGCATGAAATACCCAAAAATTCCGTTAGCACAAACCGTAATACAGCTATGTAAAGCAAAGCATATTAAACATATTGTAATTTCTCCTGGTAGTAGGAGTGCGCCTTTAACTATAGGCTTTACACATGATGCTTATTTTACTTGTTACAGTGTTGTAGATGAGCGTTGTGCTGCTTTTTTTGCTTTAGGTATTGCCCAACAAATACAAAAACCAGTTGCAGTAGTTTGTTCTTCTGGTAGTGCTTTATTAAACTATTATCCTGCCATTGCAGAAGCTTTTTATAGCAATATACCATTAGTAGTTTTATCTGCAGATAGACCTAAGCATTTAATAGGTATTGGTGACGGACAAACCATTAACCAAGAAAATGTCTTTGAAAATCATATCTTATATTCTGCAAATTTAAAGCAGGATATTAATGCAGATAGTAGCGTGCTAGCACATGAAGATTCACCAATTTTTAAGAATCTAGAAACTAAAATAGAAAAGCTTTTAGGACTACAACAAAATATTCAATCGCAAAACGAAGCAGCAATTAATTCTGCTTTAAATGTTGCCATGCATAAAAATGGTCCTGTTCATATCAATATTCCGTTTAATGAGCCTTTATATGAAACCGTTACAGAATTATCTGTAAATGTTAAAGTAGAAGATGTAAAGGTAAAACCTAATAAATTAGAAGATTATCAACTTTCTAATTTGGTTTCTAATTGGTATGATGCTAAAAAAAAGCTAGTTCTTGTTGGTGTGAATACTCCAAATAGTATAGAGCAAAAATGGTTAGATGAATTGGCAAAAGACGAAAGTGTTATTGTTTTTACAGAAACTACTTCTAATTTGCATCATCCGCAATTTTTTAGCAGTATAGATAAAATAATTGCACCTTTAACTACAGAAGAATTTAAAGCCTTACAGCCTGATATTTTATTGACTTTTGGAGGATTAATAGTGTCTAAAAAAATTAAAGCTTTTTTACGTTCGTATAAACCAAAACAACATTGGCATATTGGTACAGAAAAAGCTAATGATACTTTTTTCTGTTTAAAAGAGCATATTAAAATTTCTCCAAATCAGTTTTTT
>Ga0209121_10005555_pt1 | contig 11388 bp, 11 predicted proteins | sample Cruoilmetagenom3_FD_187292 | JGI IMG/M metagenome (GOLD analysis project Ga0209121, IMG submission 187292) | Oil polluted marine microbial communities from Coal Oil Point, Santa Barbara, California, USA - Sample 3 (SPAdes) (version 2) | ecosystem: Environmental > Aquatic > Marine > Oil seeps ...
CCAATAAAAAGCCAGAATAAATATGGATGTGGACTTAAAAAATTTGCAATAATTCCTCGTTTTAAAGCACCCCTTTTTTCTAATTTAACTTCAAATTTATTAATTTTTACTCTCAAATTTTCAACACCTAAATATATTAAATATACAGCACCAAATAAAGTAATGACTCCAAGTACAAGATCATATTTTGTTAAACGCGATAATATCAATAATACAAATAAAATGATTGGTAAATCAGTGATCAAAGGAGCAAACGCAATCTTAAACCCTTCTTTTTTTCCATATTTTATAGTCTCGGAAAAAACTAAAGCTATCAAAGGCCCTGGAGATATTCCAGCAGCAAGACCAAAAACCATTCCTGAAAATAAAAATCCAAGTCCTTCAATCATACAACTTCCATAATGAGTTAATATAAATCGGGGTGAGAGGATTCGAACCTCCGACCTCACGGTCCCGAACCGTGTACGCTACCAGACTGCGCTACACCCCGTTTTTTAAATTTTAACATAAATTCTTACTCAATACTAATGAATTATGGGGTCAAGCCTGACCCTATTGATAAATCTTATTTTGCTTTGAATAAATTCCAGCTATGGACCCAATCTTCAGTTAAGCTTTTATCTTCACCGTTTTCAGTAAAAGCATAACCTAATGGAAATATGTTTTTCAAGGTTTTAACATCAATACCCTTTTTACGTTGTGCCAATTTTGCAAATAAAGATTGTTGATATCCCCTTATGATATAAAAAGCAGCAATATCATAAAAATTATAAATCCTCACTATCAGATCCATAGCCTGATAAATCTCTAAAGCACTCCTGAGGATACCTGAAGATAATATATAATTCCATAGCAATTTTTTTGAACAATGAAAAGCATAAAGGATTTCACTTAAAGCAAACCCCTCAATAAACCTCTCTTTTCCTATATTTATATAATCTTTTCCAATCTCTTCCATTCCAATATCACCATCTATCCATTCTCCAAGATTTACAAAATCAAGTTCACCCCTTTTAATTAATTCCTTCTCTGAAATTTTTTTATATGTATATGTATATTCGGATTCTAACATCTCTTTTTTCCATTTTTTTGCAAGTTGCAAAGAATCCTTTTCTATCATAGAGAGTAATTTATTAATTACTATCATAAGAACCCCCTGACTCTAATATATTTGTTTTTTATAAATTTTTCAACTTATTTTTCATTTTGATAAAATAAATTACTAATCTAATTGAAATATAGTTTATCTTATGATTCTATAATTTTTAAATACACTTTTCTTTGCCTTGGGCCATCAAATTCACAAAAATATACAGCCTGCCATATTCCAAGTAGCAATTCACCATCACTTATAATAAATGTTTCTGAAGCTGAAAATAAACTTGACATAATATGTGAGGGTGAATTTCCTTCCATATGCCTAAAAAACCCTTCATGAGGGATTTTCCGCCTTATAAATTCCTCAATATCCAGTGTTACAGCAGGATCTGCATTTTCATTTATTGTTATGCCTGCAGTTGTATGAGGAGTATAAACAATAACAATTCCATCTTTCAAACCTTGTTTTTGAATATATTCTCTTACTTCCGAAGTTATATCAACAAACTCAATGTATTTTGATGTTTTTAAATTCAAGGTCTGAATATTTTTCATTTTTCCTGTAACATTCCCTTTTCATTAAAAACATTTGCCTGAAAAGTCTTAACCTTTACTCCCCTCTTCCACTCATCTTCAGGCAATCCAGCTTTCATACACCCATATGAAATATATTCAACAAGATTCCAACCCTGTTCAACAGGAACTTGAGGCAATAGCAAACCTCTCATATAACCTTTTGTGATTATAATTCCATCCCTTCCGATTTTAATCTTATGAATGTTTTCCTGCCCTTCAGGTACAGTTAAAATTGAGATTTCAATGTTGATATTTTTCAACTCTTCTAATTTAACAGGGTCAAATCTTGGGTCTTCAAATGAAGCAGCTATTGCATTATCAACCACTGCATGGATCAAAGATTTTATTGGTAAAGGATATCCAATGCAACCTCTTAATTCCTTTCCCTTATGAAGAGTTACAAAAGCTCCTCGTTTTTCAAGATATTTTGAGTTTGAGGTTTCAGGATATTCTTTTTCTCTATTTCTAATATAATTCTCTATTGTATCTCTTGCAAGTTTTAATAACTCGAGTTTTTCTTCCCTTGTGTATTCATCATTCATTCTTATCTCCTGAATAATTAATTTCTTCCAAAAATTTTTCAGATGATTTTGAATTAATTTCATATAAAAAAACCTTAATATCATTATCTTTAACCTTTATAATAATATCCTCAATAAAGCAATCATCTAAAAATATTAATTTATTAAAAAAAAAGACACCCATTAATCTATTTCTAATTCTATTATAAGCCTTCCTGTAAACATCACAAATGTTTTTTTTATTAAACCTTATGGGAATTAAAGATTCAATAATCTTATATTTTCCTAAATCCTTTCCAATAAGAAATCCTGTTTCTTTTAAACCAAGATCAAAAAAGAGACTTAATTGTGAATTAGCCCTTGAACTGAACCTTACTTCCATAATCTATTTTTATCACAATATTCTTCTATTTACAAATCATAAATAATTAATAATAATACCAGATACTTTCGTATTCTTCTGTATCAACACCCAATTTTTCCAATTTCTCTAAATAGTTTTTTATTGAGACATCTGTATATATATAAGAATTAACTCCCCTTATGTTCTTCTCCCATGGATGAAAAGCATAAACTCTTTTACCATTTGGAAGTACTGAAATTAGCTCGTGATCCTGTCTGGCTCTCATATGGTTTTTACCAAGAAATGGTACATTAAAAACAATCTCATCAGTCCTATAAATTCCAGGTATTAAACGTGCTTCTTCCTTTCTCTCCTGCATAATCCTTGCAATGGGAACTGCATAATCTGATATTTCAGACTTACCTTTCATATTAAAAAGGTAATAGGGATCAACTCCAATCATTTTTAGAGCAATCCTTAAAGCAACACTCTCAAATCTCTTACTATTTGCAAAGGTAAAAACTTGCTGGTTGTAAAAAGGAATCCCCCTTTTTCTAACCTTATCTATTACATCAGCTGTTTCACGACTTATTTCATATGCATGTTCAAAATGAGTAACAACATAGATTATTCTTTTATAAGGTTCATTATACTTTGATAAGATTTCAATCAACTCATCATCGATCCTCTGTGGCACTGTAATTGGAATACGTGTTGCAATTCTAATACTCTTCAAATGAGAAATTGATGCTAATCGTGACAAGAGTTTATCCAGCTTTTTATTGCTCATTATTAATGGGTCCCCGCCAGTTACAAGTATATCCATAACATGTTTATGCTCTGAAACCCATTTAATAGCATTATCAGTGTCATTTTTAGAAACAAAACCCGATCTTTCAAATGGTGAGGTAATTTCCCAATTTCTCTGACAATAAACACAAATTTGAGGGCATGTGTCAACAGGTTTAAGTATTACAACCTTTGGATATCTACGTGTTATATGCTCAACAGGAGAAGTATCATGCTCACGCATAAAATCAAAGGCAATCCCTCTATCATTCTTATGTGAAATCATATTCTTAACATACTTCATTGGAGGAAAAACCTGTCTTCTTACAGCATAATCATTATCAGATGGCTCTCTATCCATAAGGTGAAGATAATGTGGAGTTACTCCAATGGGTATATTGTTCTCAATTGCCAGTCTAATAGCAAGCTCTTGAGTTTTTTCTATTTTTATTACCTTATTTAGCCTCTCTAAACCCTTTTTATTTTTAACTACATTTCTAAAATGCCATGTGTAATCCTGCCAATCCTCTTCAGTACCTCCAAAAACCTTTAATATTCTTTTCTTATTTTCCTCTCTTTTCTTTTCTATCTCAGGTTCTAAACCTGTTGGATACCTTTTTAGAAACATATCCATTCTATCACCCATAGCATCAAGAAAATTCGAACGTTCAATAGCCAATTTTCTGCCATTACCTTTTTCTAACTCAAAAGGCTCAATTCCTTCTATTAATTTTGAAGGGTATATTTTTGACTTAAATTTTATTGCCCTGAATAGATGTTCAAATTCATCAATAAAGCCATTCTGAACATCAGTATCACCATTATTAGCAGCCTCCCACAGATATTTTAAGGGAGATGATTTTGCTATGTTTTCATTCTTTATTGATAAAATATTCTTCAATACATATACTGCATCCTTTAAAATTATATAATCCCAATCACAAGGCTTAATAATATCATCTCTGATACTTTGCTCTAAAATATTTAAGTATTTCATCATTCTTTTTCTTGCCGAACTCAGAGATTTACTTTTCCTTAAAATAGAAAGAATATCAGGAGCATCATTCCAGCATTCTTCCCATCTTTTATTTATATAATTAAGTTTCTTCTTCATCTAAAAATAGCCTCCCTATATGTCTTACTCTATATATAATATATATTAACATATAAAAAAAATCAAAACAAAACAAAAAGATATTAAAGTTTAAAATAGAAGCTAAAAGTAAACCTAAAGTTTAATTGAAAAACTTAATCGAATGCTACTTGGTATATGAAGCTCCATTGCATCACGATCCCCTCCGGAAAAGACATATTCTGATAGTTCATATCCCACATCAAGAATATTGAATAAAGATAGACTTAAAAATGCATCTTTTCCAAAAAACTTAAAATAATAGTTTAATCTCAAACTAATATCAGTTAAGCAATCCTCTCTTGGACCACCCTTTTTCCCCTTTTTGTCCTCTGCTTTAATGGTTTTATAATATAATATATATTGATTATATTTCTCTTTATAGTTAATAAAAGCAAATGGGTCTCCATCCCTATATTTAAGGCTGATTCCCATTGACAATTTTTTAAATATGTAAAATCCAGCATAACATTTTGCAACAAACGCCCTATCCCCATCCACTCTTCCATACCCATTTATATGCGAATTGGGATTTGCCTGACTCTCATTTATAATTCCAATATCATTTGAACCTGCTCCATTTCCAAATGCTGTTTCTCCCATTCCAATATGAGCAAGAAAAGAAAAATTGAAAAACCACCTATTCTTTACTCCACCTTTTAAATTTAAGAGTAACTGAGCATAAAATGGATCCTCTTTATAATTATAATTTGTTAAATAGTAATTTTTAAAAGGATCTTTAAAGAAATAAAGATCATTTTCATCTACTCTTTCATAAAAGCCATATTCTTTATCAAATTCTACCCAGAAATTATTCTTTATCTTTTTATATATAGCTTTTACATTAAAAACCCATTTTTTTGAAAACTTTGTAGAGATAGTTAGCAGAACTCTTTTCTTTATTGGTGCTGAGATATTTCCTTCTTTAAAATGATATTTTGCTCCAGTGTAACCAAATATTCCCCCTTGCTCCCCTTGCTGATAATTCAAATCTCTATTTAAATCATTCCATTTATTAATAGTTCCATATGCACCATTTTGCTCTAGGAAAAAATTAACATTTTCTCTAATATCATAAGGAATAGATCCATATGACAATAAAATTTGAGTTTTTCTATTCTTAAACAGAACAAAACCAATATCATATCCAAGATTTGTAAGACTCATATTATTATCAGAATAATCAAAACTTAAGTTGCTATGTTGTAAAAATATTTTAGATACAAAAGATATATCTTTAGAAATATTTGCTGACACTTTTATTCCTGTTCTTAAATTTGCATTCTTATTATTATACTCATTGCCTTTATTCCACAACACAACTAAATATGGATCATTGTCAAAATATATAGGATTATAATCATTGATTTCTTCTGCCCCATTTAAGATTGAATATCTGAAATCAAAAAATGGATCAACACTTATATTCTTATTAAAATGCATTGGGCAATTAATCTTTATATTTAATGCTTTTCCATCAAATGTACCAAGTTTATAGAAAGGGAAAAAGCCATCCCCATCATTATCTAATAGATCTTTTGAATAATTATTCTCAAAAGGCTCCAATTTTTCTCTTTCTCCTTGAAAAGAGACTTTAAAATCCAAATTTCCCTTTTTTAAATTAAAGCCTGTTAAATAGGAGTACCCCTCTCTATTTTGAGTTTCCTCTGGAAAGCTTCCTGTTTCAGCATTTAAGTTTGATCTTTTTGAATAATTAAAAACACAAAATATCTCATAGGATCCTTTTTTAAAATTCTTTTTATAACCTGTATTGAAAAAAAATAATTCTCCATCCTCTTCATAAGTATTATCAAATATATTAAAATCATTAAACTGCCTATCAATATTAAAATAATTTAAAGAAAGAACAAAGTTTGAATTCTTAAATTTTCTATTTAATATATAATCTATAAAATAATTATTAAGATTTTTTCTTCTCTCATTGTATAGCAATTCATCCCTCTGTGTAGCAGGGTTCAAAATCATAAAATCAGCCCATGGACTATAACTACCCAGGTCTGAATATATTGCTGATGCTGTAATCTTTGAGTAACTCTTTTCAGAGTTTTCTGATAAAAAATTAAACCCATAATTTTTAGAAATTGGTGATTCACCCACTATCTTAAATTTGTTTATTGCTGAAAAAGGTAAAATAACAGAGGGAGAACCCTGATTTAAAACTGAATTTATATTAAATCCATTAAACATCCATGTAAAATTCGTATATGAATCACCCTCAAAATATACCCTTGGATTATCCATCATTGCAAAACCATTACTCTCTTCAATCAAAGAAGTAAGCTCCGGAGCATAATTTTCAATAAAAGTAGGATAAAAAGAACCTCCAGGTAAAGTCCTTATCATAAAACTATCAAAAACAAAGGAATTTGAATTTGATAAAAAGGAATCATCATCTGAAAAAAGAGAAACATTTAAAATAAAAATAATAAAAAAAAGAGATAAAATTAATTTAAATTTAAACTTATATATCATTATAGAACCCCATTTATTTAAAGCATTAAAAAAGCACTCTTAAAAAATATAATTTATACCAATTCCAATTTTGTTTGATTGAGCTATAGGAACTATATTCAATTTATTCAATCTATTTCTCCTCTTCACAATATATTTTCCTATAGCATATCCAAGAACAGCAGATATAAAAACATCCGAAATCCAATGAGTATCTTCAGTTACCCTTGACAGCCCGCATAAACCAGCAAGAGTATAACTTAAAATCGGAACATAAACAGTGTGCTTATACATTTCAGATACAACAGTAGCTGTTCCCATTATTGATAGCATATGTCCGGAAGGGAATGCATCATAATGGGAAATCTGACCCGATTCATACCTTTTGAAAAATCCTGAAGGGCCTGCCCAATGGTCATTCCCATTATCCCATGAAGGTCTCTGCCTCCCAAATATATGTTTTCCCAATTGAGCAACAATCCCTGTATGAATGTAAGTCATAAGCACTAATCTTGCTGTTTCTTTTGCCCTAGGATCTTTTAAAATAAGTCCCCCAAGATAAAACGCACCAGCAATACCAAGATTATACTCTCCAAGTCCAAATTTTGTTATTTCAGGGCTTATATCATCAACCCAGGCATGTTTTTCTTGATAATCCTTTATATTTCTATAAATTTTCTCATCATTATGTATAAGAATTCCTGTTATTACACCAACACTTCCCCATATAAGCAAGTCTTTACCCTTTATTCTGAAGGGAGAAGACAATATACGGCCTTCATCCTTTATCAGACATTTAAAAAAGGGTTCATCTTTCTTCTCAGTCTCTTCTTTTTTATTATCCTCTTTCTTTTTTTCTACACAGAAAATATTGAAAACAAACAATATTATAAATATAAAAACAAATATCCTTTTCATTTAATAATGATATTATATTAATAAAGAATGGTCAACCCTGTGCCAATTTTCTAATCTTATTCATAATGTGTCCATATTTTATATTACATCAAAAATTTAGGTTTTATTTGTAGGGGCGAATGGCGCGATTCGCCCTATTTTTGATATTCTGTAACCCTATGTCATTGAGGATATCATCTTTTTTGTTTTGCAAATCAATGTCATTGGGCGTGCTGCCGCGCGCCCCTACAATATTTATAATTCCATGAAAATGACTTGGCATAATTACAAATGAATCGATTTTAGTATTATCAAATCTTATAGGTATTTTCTCCCACCATTTTTTAATCATTCCCCCTGAATCATTAAGAATCATCGAACCCTTTTGTATAAATCCAAATATAGGTTCCCGGTTCTGTATGCCAATTTTCTATTTTTATTCATAATGAGTCCATATTTTAATGATTTTTACAATTTTTTTTTCTTTAATAACCTGATATACAATCCTGTGTTGAATGTTTATTCTTCTTGAATATGCTCCTTTCAAATCTCCTAATAGTTTTTCAAAACAAGGTGGAGATTTAAAAGGATCTTCTTTTATTATATCCAGCAGTTTAACTGTTTTCTCTTTCAATCCAGCTGATCTAATCTTTTTTGCATCCTTTTGCGCCTGTTTTGTGTATACGAGTTTCCATGTCACCAATCCAGTACCTCTGAACACTCTTCAACAGAAGTCTTAAGCCCTTTTGTAATCTCATCTCTTAAGCCAGGAATCGAAAGGAGGTATAATGTTTCCTGTATTGAATTCCAATCCTCTTCTGATATTAAAACAGCATTACTCCGTCTTCCAGTAATAATTAAAGGTCTATGACTGTCTGACACTTCATCAATAAGTTTATAGATATTTTTTCTTACTTCTGTTGCACTTAAAGTCCCCATTTTACCCTCCTTTAATATAATACGATAAAACGTACGTTATGTCAACAATATTTCTTAATGAAATTAATCTTAATATAAATTCTATATCATACTTTTACTTTAAGAAAAAAGTAAATTTTTTTGATGACTTGTTTCCTGCATAATCCTGTATAAATATTTCTATTAAATTCTTTCCTCTTCTTAAATATCTTAAATCTTCGACTTTTACCCATTTTCTGTCCGGATCATACTCACAATCATTCTTCTTCCCATTTAAAAAAAGTTTCAAACTATTATCATCTACTCCTTTTCCTTTATCTGTAATTTTTATTATTAATATTTTTAATTTCTTTAAATATCTTGATTCAGGTCTAATAAAAAATATCTCAGGAGAGTAAATATCTCTCATCAAAGCAAATATCCCTGAACTTATAACTCTTGTTGCAAATGTTTTATTTATACTATTATAGGTTGTATAAACATATCTCCACCTTTTTTTAAACAAATTGTACGTGAAGATTCCAACTTGTTTTGGATTAATAGTATTCTTTTTAAATTTGTAATAAACCAGATCAAGAAAAGGAAAATTATAAGGATACAGGCTTATCTGTTTTGATAAGACCGGATATTTTGAATCAAACTCTTTTTCTTCTACATTCATCACTTTTTGCTCATAAACAGCATTTGTATGAAATTCCGCTTCAAATTCTCCAAAGTTGAAATATGTTTTAATTCCTTCTGTATTAAGTAAAATTAATCTCAATTCCTTTTTGATTTCTTTGACTCTTATACCATCTTTTAAAATAACAAAATTCAGAAATACATCATGTGCTGAATTTAAAGGTTTAAACCTGAAATAGATATGACTTGTGCTGAACTCAGGCTCAATTACTTTTTTTTCATGTCCCTGAATAAGCTCTAACACAAGACTTTCACTTCTTAAATTGAAATTCTTTACTTTTATAAAAACTTCATCTCTGTTTATATATATTTCAAAATCAATATCATTTATATCATCAATTTCTATCTCTTTTAATAGAAATCTTTTACTAAAATAAAGCTTCCTATGTTTAAGAAAGTTAAAATCAAGAAAACTAACATCATCAAAAATTCCTTTTAATACAAATTTCTTTTTTTCTGAAATATTTGAATAATTCAATTTTCCATAATATAGTTTATTATCATTATTATCGTACAGATTTATTTCAATTTTATCAGATAAACCTGCATTCAATTTTTCAATATTAAAATCAATTTTATTTTTTATTACATTAATATCCGAAATTTTAATTACAGGCTTTCTTACCTTATAAAAAGTAATTAAACCTGTTGAAGTATTGTTATAATTATCATATACCAAAATTTTTAACTTATGTTTTCCATATTCTATACTATTATAAACATTATTCAGGAGAATCTTCTTTTCTTCAAGTTCATAACCTTTCTGAAAGAATAAATTAAAAAAATATGAACCTGAATTTGAATAAAACATGTCATACACAAATCCCAATTGATTATTGTCATCTCTTTTAAATCTATTAAAACTTAAATTAAAGTAATGTTTGTTATCAATAAACACAGATACCTTATATGGAGCAACTCTTTTCCCAGTATCAGCAATATCATAGGTCTTTAAAACAATATCAAAATTTCCATCTACAACAACAGGTTCATCCAGAACATAAAGACCATTATTTGACTTTTTGAAACTTATAAAATTTTCCCCGATCTCACCATTTATTAATGAGTTATGCCTATTTCTTAATATTATTGATTTTAAAACAGGGGAGTTTTTATCCCTTAAAGGTAGATTCACAAGTCCAAATGGATTAATTGCAAAGTAATCTTTATCCCTTATCTCAAGATGAAGATGTGGAAAACCAGAACCTGTTTCCCCTGAATAAGCAATTAAATCTCCTCTTTTTACTTTTAAGGGTATTTTTAGAATATAATTCCCAAAATATCTCTTTTTTCTTATATTCTGTACCTTTTTTAATATCTTCTCAAGACTATTTTCAAATCTTTCAAGGTGAAAATATATAGATGAATTTCCATCATTATGCTTTAGATATAACCCCCTACCACTTCCTCTCTTAACCATTCTTATTTTGTATATATAACCATCACAAATTGCACAAACAGGATAACCTGTTTTCTGAAAAGTTCTTAAATCCATTCCAGAATGAAAATGATTTGAACGAAATTCCTGAAAAGAAGAGCTATATCCATTTTTAATGTCAAGAGGGCATCTGTATTTTACAAAATTTTTATCCCCTGAAAATAATAATAAATTTAAGGATAATAATATTAAAGATAAATATAATCTCATAAGAAATGAATACTATACAATTATTCATTTTAAATCAAGTGATTCGCCCTATTTTTGATATCCGCTAACAATGTATTATTGTGTATATCACACTTTTTATTTTGCAAATCAATATTATTGGGCGTGCTGCCGCGCGCCCTTACTATAATTATATATTTTTTGTTTTTTTCTTCTTTTCTCTTTCCATTTTTTCAAGCTCTTTTCTCATTTTCTTTCCTTCTATTTCTAATTTTCATTCTTAATTGTTCTATATATTTTATAGGATATTAATAATTTAATGTCAATAATGAATGATTAATAAAAAAATTAATTT
>Ga0209121_10005556_pt1 | contig 11385 bp, 3 predicted proteins | sample Cruoilmetagenom3_FD_187292 | JGI IMG/M metagenome (GOLD analysis project Ga0209121, IMG submission 187292) | Oil polluted marine microbial communities from Coal Oil Point, Santa Barbara, California, USA - Sample 3 (SPAdes) (version 2) | ecosystem: Environmental > Aquatic > Marine > Oil seeps ...
GGCATCGTTGAGAAAATTCCCAGCCCCGCACCCCTTGCAGGAAAGCCAAAGCCCGCGCAGACCCGCGCCCTTCGCGCTGATCTTGAGCCTAGGGTTTCGCGAATTGCAACCGTCGTGGTGACCAATCCAGTCGTACCACGGGAAATCATCGATATGCCCGCGCAGGCACACCGAAACGAACCGCGCAGGCACGACTGGAACCGGCTTGCCACCACGCTTGCAGGTATCGCAATGCAGCGCCGCGTGACCGGACCTGTCCATCCAGCCACTCGATGGCCGCAGGTCGCCGCAATCGGGGCATTCCTGCCAGTCCGGAAATCGCCGGGCAGGCAATTCCCCGCTACGCTTGCCGTCGATGGTCTGGGTGACGGGCGGCGAGCGCAGAGTGGCGACGTTCAGCACCTTCTGAAGCGACGGCTCGGGCACGCGACGCATCTTATTGACCGGCCAGTCTTCCAGGCCCATGGTGATCGCGCTGATTGCGGCTTCGCCGACGCGGTAATCCACAACAGCACCGGGCGCTGCGGTCAACACGAGGTTGCTGCGCCGCAGGTCGCCCAACTTCGGCGAGCCTTTCGCAATCTCTTTCATCGCCGCGTCCTCCGCCGTCCATCGTGTCTGAGTACCATCGTCACCGTTGCCTCTACGTCGCGGAAGGAATTGGGCGTGGGCCATGCGCTCTTTCCTGCATGTCCGGCAGCACCGCGTTGCGCGGCGCTCTCCCGCGAGCAGAGAAGGGCCGTATCTCCGCGATCCTGCCACCATTCCTGAAGCCAATCCCGCGTGAGCCATTCCGCTATCAGATCGTCGAGTTCGTCTGCTGCATCCGCTTCTTCGTCGGGATCGGTCGCCCGGATACGGTCGAGGATGCAGGCTGCTTCGGCACGGATCATCGTCTCGTAAGCTGCCGCACTGGACGGGCTGCCCCACAGCGCAGGCGCGTGATGCGCGGCAAGTGCAACGAGTGGGGCATGAAGCGCATAGTCCCGAGCACGCGGTGCGAAGGGCGTGACTGATGTGGCCTCCACCTCCCGATAGAGAGCGGCATGCCAGATTGGGTGGGTTTCGTACCGACTGCGGTCGCGCACGCGGTTGGCGCTGAAGATGCCGACCACCAATCCCGGCACGCGGTTGCGGCCTACTCGGCTCGTCGCCTGAATGTATTCGGAGATCGTCTTCGGCTGACCGTCCACCACCATCAGCCCGAGACGCGGTACATCCACACCGACCGAGATCATGTTCGTCGCAAGCGCCACATCGATCGCATCGTCGCGGCTTGCGTCTTTCTCCAGATTGGCAAGGGTCTCGGCGATGCGGGTGGACGGAATGCGGCTCGTCACCTCGATCTGGTTGTCGGCATTACGGACTTCCGGATCGCTATGCGCCCGCGCGCATTGTTCGATGGTTTCCTGTGCGAGCGTTTGCAGCAGCGTCACTGATCCACCGAGATCGCGGAGGGAACTAAAATATCCAATGAGGGTGTGGACCGCATCCCGCTCTGTGTCCGATAGGGTAGGATCCATCGATGATTGCAGCAGAGAGGCCGCCACTGCCTGCAAGATATGCGGCTTGGAATGTCCGGCAGTCGTCACGCCGACATAAAGCCTTCCAACAGCGCGATCGGTATCCTCCACCGCGAAGCCGGAATCCTGCGCCAAAAGGCCAGGCGGGGGGAACTGAAATGCATTGCGCCGGAACAACTTATGTACCTGATCCTTCGCGTTGCGGATCGTGGCCGTAGAACCGACGATTTTTGGGCCGTGGCCGTTTTTGGCGCAGAGTGCGTCCACGGCGGTCTCGTAGAGGCCCGCCATCGCCCCTAGAGGGCCGGAAATTAGATGCAGCTCATCCTGGACGATCAGATCCGGGGGATCGCAATGCTCGCCACCGAAGAGCGCTGCCGTACTTGGATTGCGGGCAATCTGTGCGAACTTATCGGCAGTGCCAATAACCAACGAAGGTTGCGCGGCATAGACCGCTTCGTCGACGGTATGGATGGGGAGAGCCCCAAGTGGCGCAGTTTCGCATTCGGGGTCGGGACAGGTGACGTGGACGGCAGCTTCCTGCCAGCGCCATTCCAGAAGATTCCCGCAGGCCGGACAGGCGCGAAGCTGACATGCAGTTGCTTCCGGCGCATTCTGTATCACCCGGCCCGTGGCCTCGGCATTGGTGAGTTCGGCGCGAGCATCGCGAAGGCTGTTCGGCGTCACGCCACTCCCGAGCCACAGGCCTAGCGAAATAGGCATTTTCCCGGCGATGCCTTGCTCGCGGCGGATGAGTTCGGCGGCGAGGATCATGGCCGCCGCGCGTTCGAACTGCTGGATGGTCAGTAGGCGCAGGGTGTACCGCATGATCGTGGCCACCCCTTCCCCCCGCTCTCCGTGTTCCAGTCGCCGGGCGAAGATGACGAAGGCCGTCAGCAGCAGGTAAGCCTCTGTTTTGCCGCCGCCGGTGGGAAACCAGACCAGATCCATCTCCTCTCGCTCGGGATGGGCGGGATCGGCAGTGGACGCTAGGGACAACAGTACGAAGGCAAGCTGGAAAGGCCGCCATAGCAAAGGCCGCTGCGGGTCTTTCCACAGGGCCTGACGCGCCATCGCGCTATTCGCCAGACGAAATGCGCGCCATAGCCGTGCATCGTCTTTCAGAGTAGCGACTCCGGCCTCCATGCGTTCCGCCGCGCGAAGGCAGGTGTCGAGATGCACCCGGCCCTGTTCACGGGGCAGACCCGTGGGCAGTCGTTCCGCTTCCCGTTCGGCATTAGCGATCCACTGGCGGTAGCAGTCGCAAAGCGTATCGAGGACGGCGAAGGCTTCTTCGCCACCATCCGCGATGGCATCGGCCCAGAGAAGATCGTCGCAAGGGCGAAACGCGGCAGCCCCTTCAGCCTTAGTCGCGCGGACATGGGTTGCGGGCATCCAGACGGTGCGGATTTCGTCCACACCCTCTTCCCATGTTGCACTGCATGTGTGGCCGACCGCCATGTCGCGGGTATTGCGCCAGAGCAGTGCTGCTGCCTTTGCTTCCGGGTCGTCCCTCGATGCAGGATGTGGTCGCGGAATCAATGTGGACCCTTCGGCGGCCCGGACCGTCATGGCGAATTCGAAGACTGCGCCAAGGTTGAGCAGCCCCCGAGCCTGCATGTCGCTGTCAGCTTTCTGGTGCTTGCTGGTGTTCTGGACCACTATTGTCACCAGACGGCGGGCACTGCCATGATGACCCGCCCGCGCCGGACCCGGCACGAGGACGAGACGGCAATCGTCGAAACCTTCGATAGGGATACATACTCGTCCACCGGGTATAACTTCGACTGACCGCATTTCGCCGCCGATGACGCGTCGCCGCCAGCGTGTACGTCCTTCGCGCTCGGGATGTGGTTCGGGTTCGTAGCGCGCACCAGACAGCGTGATATCGACCTCAGGGGGCAGGTCTGCCTCTGTCTCGAGCGCGAATGACAGACCGGCAACGGAAGGGCGGCGAGCGGTGCCACGACGCCCGGCCTCTTCCCGGCCCGCTGGTTCGTCGCTGCCGGTGGGTCCGGTGTCTTCGGGCTCCTCTTCGTCCTGCTTTTCGAGGGGAGGAAAGAGTATACCTGTGACGAAGGTATCCGCTGGGAAGTCGTCCAGAGGCTCGCTGGAAGGCCGGGGGCCGATCAGATCGGCAGCGAGGCGTTCCAGTACCCGGTAATAGGGGACGCCCGGCTCGCCGGGGACATGGGGATTGCGGACGTTCATGCGTCACTTCCTCCAACAAAGCCAATTCTGACAAAGCCTTCAACCACCGGAACCAAAACGAGAGTGCCTTCGCGGGCAACGGTGGCTGGCTGCGCGCGCAGCCAGCCGCGCGCTTCGGGGATGAATGGCTGACCGGGGAAGTCGGTAGTTCCGATCGCCGAAACAGCGCGGGTGAAGTCTTCGGAAAACTGCGCCAATGGGCCTTCGGAATCGTGCAGAAACCAGCGCCGCGCCTCCCCCTCCCAGATCAGATGCGGATCGGTGATCGGGCCGGACAGCGGGCCACGATCAGATGTCAGCACGGTATTGGACGCGTCGAGGGCAGAGAGGCGAACCACCGCCGAATTTCCTTCTTTGTGCCAATAGCGTTTATCGTCCGTGCTTTTCATCCACCGGCTGACGATCCCCAGGGACAGCTTGCGCCGTGCGCGTGATGCACCGACGAAGAGAACCCGCGCCTCCTCAAGCGATGTGATGGCACCCTCCTCGCGCGGTCGGTGGTCGCGGGGCAGGTAGAGAGCGACATGATCCGCCTCCAACCCCTTAGAGGCATGGATTGTGGACAGGGCCACGGCCCCGGCAGGTGGGGACAGCATCGGCAACGCGCCGTTTTCGAGGGCGCGGACAAGCGCTCCCATCGTAAGGCCACCCTGTCGCCGCAGCGGGTCGAATAGTGCCGAAAGTGTATCGGCATTCGGCAAAGAAGAATCATCGGCGAGGATTCGCGGTAGGTCGTCGATGCTCGCACCGTTGCACAATGCTTGTGCAACTGGGGCCAGCCATGCCGGGGCTAGCACCGGAGGCCTCGCCCCTTCCGTACCGCCCCGGATCGAGCAGGGTATGCCGCGGCGGGCGAGATCGAGTGCCATACTCGCCATCGCAGCGCCGGAACGGAAGAGATGCAGGTTCGGAGCGCGGACGCCTGCCGGGTCCTCATTCGCGCCCGCTTCGGCGGCGTCCTCGATTCGGTCGCGCACTGTCGCGACGATATCGAGGGTGTCATCGGTGCCATCGCGTAGCAGATGTCCCGTCTCTTGGGCGAAATCACGCAAGGGGCCGGGGGGCGTGCGATGATTGCGCTCCAGCCGGTGTTCCGCGAAGCCGTAGTCGCGCACGAGGACACGATGGAGAGGCACCGCGCCGGGGTCGGCATAGTCGTATATCGCCTGTGCCGGATCGCCGAAGACCGTGACACCGCATTCCGAGTCGAGAGCTGCAATTGTTGCCAGCAGGAGCGCGCGACGAGGCCCAACGATATCCTGCGCCTCATCAATGATCAGATGTTCGCGCTCAGCTATGTAGTCGGCTGCGCTTCCCCCCGGATCACCGAGTGCTACCGTTGCTGCGCGGATTGCAGCTTCGTAGTCACCCAGCGCAATGCTCGCGAATTCGGCGGCGAGGGAATCGAGGGTGCGGATCTGGGGCCGCGCACCACCAGGCAGATCGGCGCATCGTTCCGCGAGAGCACGGACGGCGGCACGGGTATAAACGATACAAAGCACGCGCGCAGGGCTAACCCCTTGAGCCTCGAGGGCGGAAAGGCGGGCGCGGATCGTATGGGTCTTGCCTGAGCCCGGCCCTGCAGTGACGATGGAGCGCCTCTGCTCCGGCAAGTTGGCGACTGCCTGCTGGGAAGGGTCATCCATACCAGCCAGATCGACTGGCAAACCGGCCCAGTCGGCAAGATCAGCCAAGTCGGCAGGGTTGGCTTCGGCCGTCACGAACAGAACCATTAAGCGAGCCACCTGTGCGGGTGGAGGGAACGGTGCGTCTTCGGGCCAGTGCAAGAGCATGCGCGGATCACCCCGACTTCCGATGAAGCGCCACCCTGCGAGCAGATCGTCCCCCTCTTCCTCCGTCGGCGCGGCGGCAAGGGCGATGAGATCGGTTGCGCTGCTGGCTGCCCGCCAGTCTGGCGGGCCGAGTGCCTCGTCGAAGGGTACGGTTTCGGCTGTCTCAGAAAGCAGAAGGCCGCAAGTGGCCTCGCGGTTTCCCAGCCTCAAACGGAGGGCACGGGCGGGTAATATCGTCGCTGCATCCGTCCCAGCAGACAGCGCCACTACATCACCACGCGTCAGAAGTGCTGTAAGGGCGTCTTCCACACCGTTGCGAGGCATCGTGACAGCGAGCGCATCGAGCAGTGCCTGGCGTCCCCAAACGGCTCGACAGGCGGCAATAAGACGGGCGGTCTTGAGAGAATCAGACAGGGCAGGAAAGGTCTCACGGTCAAAGACGGCATAATCGTTGTTGTCAATCGCGTGCCGGGAGGTCATCAATTAATTGCACCAAAGAGTTGTTTCTAAATAAAAAGTATAGTCAGAATCTATTTGTGGCAATTCAAAACCGGAGTCAGCACTATCTTTCCCCTTTATGAGACTTTCGCTGACAGGTTGAATGCGCGGTTTGGCGATTTACAGTCGACGCGCAACGGGGGCGTCGTGCATGCCATCGAACACGGCCTCAACGCGGAGGAAACCGCCCAACTGATGCGCCTGACGCGGCGTAATTGCCGCGCTAACGGAATCGGAGCAATGTTGCGCAGTCCGCTGCCGTTGCTCGTCGTCGCTGCGGAAACAGGTTATGCCTTTTCGGGGCTATCCGAGGGGTACTGGCCAGCGCTGTCGGCACGGCTCGGGACAGATCTGGCAACGGAAGACCGGGAGGGCATTGTCGCCGCCTTCTGCGGTGCGAACCTCGCCACCCCCGACGATACAGCGTATGCGCGGCGCTATCGGCTGATTGCGTGGCCGCTCTCTAACGCAGTCGCGCCGAGGCAGATCCACGGGCAGATCGCGCGGCTACTGCGCGAAATCTCCCTGCGTGTCACGCTCGACAATGCTGACACCCTAGCCGAAACTATCATGGCCGCTGCGCGCCGGAGCGGCTCACCCCGGTTACTGGACTGGGCTTCGAATCCGCAGCGTAGTGTTGCTGTCGCGCGCGCACTGATTTCGAGGAAGTGGAACAGCGACTGGGACGGGTCGGCACTCTGTCCGTTGCTGAGCGAGCGGCTACGGGCAGACATGCTCCGATCCCCTGCCACACGTGCGCCGATTGCAGAGGCGCGTAAGCGTGTTGCGCGACGACAGGAAGCGGCGGCGCGACCAGTTACGCTCGCTCTGTCCTTCGGATCCATAGGGCCGACGCTCGATTTAGTGGATATGCGTGCCGGACGGTACATGCCGGAGATGGTGTCATCAGGTTTTCGCAGCCTCGCAGCGGCGATTTCGGCGGCGGAAGCTGCAGAATGTACACTAGCCGTAGATCCGAAATCCGATATCCTGTTCCGCGCGCGCGGTGACACCGCCAGCACGCAGGCAATCCAGTGGCATCCAAGCGAACGGGGCCGGTTGGTCGATACGGATACTTGGTGGTTGATGACGCCCGACGAGCCGGACGACGCAGGAGCGAGGTGCTTGGGTGAGGGTTGGCTCGTGCGCCTTTCGCCGTCTTCGCAGGATCATCGCGATATTCTGGAGGAGCATGGGCTGAGTGCGACGGCTTTGGCCGTCGCGGGTGGGGCACCGGCAGGCTTCGGCAACGCCTTCATTCTCGGAGCGCCGGTCAAGGTGGAGACCACAGACGGTACGGCGACGGTGGGAACGATCAAAATAGCGGGAACACGACACGATTTTGCACTGCCTGAAGAAGGAGCGCTGATCGTAAATCCGACGCTGCCCGGCATAGTGACGGTGCAGGTGGAAAACGAGCGGCTGTCTCTTGCTTTCGAAGGGGTGGATACGGTCGCCCCTGCGCTGACACTTGGGATCGAACCGACGGGGCCCGTGCCTGACGATCTGCTTTCGGGGCGGCTGATGGTCCATATAATATCGGAGATACCGCTTTCCGGGTTGATGGTGCGTGCAAGTCTTGCAGTACAGGGTTACCGTACGGTGACATCGGCAATGCATGTGCCAAAACTGCCCGCAACACTCGGCTCGGACAGTCCGCTGCTGGCTCCGTTGCGCGATGCATTGGCGTCAAGGGGGGCGATGCCCGGACAAGCGCGTTTGAACATTGACACGGGCGTAGACCGGATGGCGGTCGATCTGGTAGCCCCCGATCCGCTGGTCCGTTGGGAGGTGGAGGGCAATGTTTGGCGAGCATTCGACACTGTGCAGAAGGACGAGCACCCTCTGCCGGTGATCGCCGTTGCCGCCAATCACCCGCTCGCCTTGCCAGTGCCGATGACCGAGATTCCGGTGACGGAATTTGCAAAGCTGCTAATGCCCGCTTCACTGGCACCGGAATGCGGATTGATTGTCGCGCCACGGACTTTGAAGGGAGGGTTCGCCGTATCTGAACCAACCGCCCTGCACGAGCCACACCGGCGGCTGGATTACGATGGGGCCGCCCCGGGCCTAATCGGGGAAATCGAAGCCTGGTTGGGTTGGTCCTGTGCGACCCCCGTGCATGTTCTGGCGCGCTCTATGGCGGCAGGGGCGCACGCGATGGCCGAAACGGCAACTGTTCGAACGCTCTGCGGCGAGGAATGGTTGCACCGCGAGCGTGGAGACCATTCCCAGGCAGAATTCCATGACAGGCTTGCAGCGCTGGCGATCCGGCTAGATCGGATCGGAGCCGCAGAATTGCGACAGGAAGCCACGGTAACAAAAGATGATATGGACGCATTACGCCCGCGTATCGCAGAACGTTTCGCGGCGATCACCATCAAGCGTGGCGAACTGTATGTGCCGTGCGACGACCGTCTGGGCGAGGCGCTAGACGACGCGTTGAACTCGGCATGGGAGGACATCACGGAAGATCGGGCGACGCGTGGGCTGGAACCGCTCTACCCCGACACGTTCAACACGCCGGAAGACTGGGATGCGGTTCTCGCGCCAGCGCTGTCTAAAATGATGAGACCCGACTTGCGGTCAATGATCGCACCACGTGCGCTGGCCGAAGCGTCGATGAGGACGATGGATGCGGGGACAGGGCTGGACGATCTGGCCGCCGGGTTGGCGCGATCACTGGTAGACCGAGGACGACTGGTGGGACAGGCGCGGGCGATTGGAGAGGCAGAAATGATATTGGGGCTGGCGCTTTGGCTCAATCCTGCGCGGTTTGCGAGAGCAGATTGGCATTTTCTTGCCCCACTACTGCTGCGCGACCGGATGGCAGCAAGAGCCCTGCGCCTCGTTACACTGCTGCGGCGGGCGGTACCAGGAGAGCCGATTTGACGGTATCGCTCGATCCATGGCTGGGCATGGCTTTCGGAATGCAGGCATTGCGGCAGATCGCCGCCTGCGAAGATGGCGCGCTCCTCGGTGCCCTCGGAGTGGGCGCGGAACCGCTACCTCATCAGATGGCGACGGTCGAGCGTATCCTGACCGCGCCGGAGATCCGGCATCTGATCGCTGACGAGGTCGGATTGGGCAAGACGATCCAGTCGCTCATGATCGTTAACGCATTGCACCTCGCTGATCCGAATCACCGAACGCTGGTGGTCGCCCCAGATTTCCTCCTTGAGCAATGGGCGTCGGAGTTCTCGACCCGCTGCAACATCTCGCCGACCGTGCCGGAAGAGGGGCGCGAGGACGCGGATTACGAGAACGCGCCCGTAGTGCTAATCCGCCCCGGTACGTTGACCGCACCGAACTTCCTCGACGGTGCGGTCGGTGATTTCGATCTACTAATCGTCGACGAACCTCAGGCACTGACACAAGACCAACGCGATGCGCTGGCACGAACGCGCTTCGCCTCCACATTGCTGCTCTCGGCAACCCCCGGCTTCGGCAACCCCCGGATGCGGCGACAGATCCTGCGCCTGATCGAACCCGACAGAACGGAAAGCGCGCTGCTGAACGACAACCAGACGGAAACGGTGATAGCGGAAGACGAAACGGCGGCGCGTCATGCTTTGATGGCAGGGGAAGGCGATCCTGCAACCATCTGGGCGGCACAGGCCTTCGGGCGGCGTATCTGCCGGTGGACCCGCCGCGACTGGCCCGAAATCACTCCTGCGCGGGTGGTGCAGCGTATTGACGTCCCTCCTTTCAGACATGAGACGTTTCTCATGGAGAAGGCGACCGAGCTGCTGAACAGGCCCGTGAATAACGTGGAGGAACGAAATCGGCTGTCGCTGCGGGCTCAGCGTCTGCATCGACAAGGCGAATCTGCGCGGAGTGCCATGAAAGAGATGGGCATCTCTTATCCGCCCGAAAACGGCGATGCGCATTTTGATGCCCTGCTCGACCGCCTGCTCATCATTTGGGAGGAAGATCCGGAAGCGCGGGTCGTCATCGTCGTGGGCGACAATCCGACAATCGACCGCCTCACCTCGCGCCTCGAAAGGTATTTCCCCGAGGCTGGGCCTGTCGCGCAAATACGCCGCGCGCGTGACATTAGCTCGGAGACCCAGGCGATGACGACGGCCTTCGATCAACTCGACGGGTATCGCCAAGGCAACTCGCGGCTGCTGCTTCTGGGGGATTGGGCGGAAGCGGGGCTGAACCTGCACTACGGTACCCGCGAGATAATCTTCTATGCCTGTCCATGGTCGATCCGCGCGGTTGATCAGCTCACGGGGCGGATCGACCGGCTGGCTAAGGGCGCAGAACGCCACATCCGCAGCCGCAAGACACGTCGGGAAATCGGCGTGAGCGTGATCGCGTGGCAAGGCTCGCCGGAGGCGCGGGTCGTCGAAGGGCTTGCAAGCCTCGGAGTGTTCGAGCGCCCCCACGCGCCAGTTTCGGAGGAAACGCAGCAGGCGATACAAGACGATCTCTATGCCTGTGCCGCCGGACGAGGGAGCGGGGCTGCGCTGGACCGTCTGACCTCGCTCGCGGCAGAGGATGTCTTCGCCCTGTCGGACCCGGTGCTCGCCGCCGCAACCCCATATGACCGAGAACATGCGCTGGCACTCTACGAAGGTAACGAGGTGGTGACGGAGGCCGTACCCGGTGCCCTGCCTTCCCCCAAGCCGGAAAAAGACGGCGCGCGGGCGGCGGCAGAAAACGCAGTTGACGGATGGCTGAAGGCAATGCGGGCAGCCAAGGTGTTCAGGATATCCAAGCGCGAGGACGCGGAGAACCCGCGACTGAAGGGCACCCTGCTCTGGTACCCGGATACCGTTGCGCGGGGCGACGTCACGCGCCCGATCATGCTTCCGACCCTTGAGGCGACAGGAAAGCATTACCCGAACTACGACGATGGCGCGGTGGCCTTCATCGTCCGTCGGCGGCATCTAGCAGTACCTCCGGCGACCAACATCACGCTCGAGAACCTGCGGGACCGCGCGTTGCGCTTCTTCGATCATGGCAACGTTCTGCATGGCGAGTTGTGCAGTGCGCTGATAGCGCACGGGCGTGGATCGCTGGACAGATCGCCGCCGCCAACCGTGGCGGTGACCTATCCACCGGGGCACCCGTTCGACGACAAGAATACCGAACCGATGATTGTGGCTTGCGCGTTGGAACGCGGACACCCGCGCATGGTCACCGACAAGGAGCGCGAATTCGTCCTCGGCGACTGCACCAATGCGCGCGACAGGGGAGACGTACTGCGACTACTGAAGGCCGGGTTGAACGCGGATGCGCGCTGGCGGCGTCGGCAAAGTCCAGCGTTGTTCACACTGGCGGGCATCGGCTTCGATCGGGAGACTGGGACATGGGTTACAATGCCCGAAGACATGTGTGTAGCCACACTC
>Ga0209121_10005557_pt1 | contig 11383 bp, 10 predicted proteins | sample Cruoilmetagenom3_FD_187292 | JGI IMG/M metagenome (GOLD analysis project Ga0209121, IMG submission 187292) | Oil polluted marine microbial communities from Coal Oil Point, Santa Barbara, California, USA - Sample 3 (SPAdes) (version 2) | ecosystem: Environmental > Aquatic > Marine > Oil seeps ...
GGTCCTCTATGCTTAATTCGGGTAAGCATTTTCCGTAGGGTACTTATGCGTACATCATTATTATCCTGAAATTGGTAAAACCCAGCAATACCACACATATAAAGAAAGTCTTTAAAAGGTTAAAGTTTACTTTCTATAAAGCCAACGATATTATTGATAGATTCGAAATTCTCAACGATTAATTCATCATCATTAGTGGTAATGTCAAATTCTTCTTTCAGGAATTCAATCAAGAAAAGTAGTCCCATGGAATCCAATAAACCCGATTCAAAGATTAAGGTATCATCAGCTATACTTTCAACGTTGGCCAATGTAGATTTAATTAAATATTCTCTAATCTTGTTTTTTGTTTCAATTGTGGCTATCATAGTATATTTGGTTTATAATTTATTGTTTTTCTAAGAGCGCTAAACTAATTTTTATTTACCTGTGAGGAAAATATCTGGGATAATAATCGCTCTATGGAAGGTAAATTCGATTTACTACAAAAAAGGCTTAACGTTGTTATTTGAATTTTAATAATATTAAATGTCTTATAGGATGATTTATGTGAGGTATTTTCGATTAATCCTTGACTATTTTTTGTCAAACTTTAAAAAAAGAAAAAAACTAATTTTAAGATGCTGTAGACCTTATTTTTTGATTATACTCTTTAAGGAAATCTTTTTTCAGTTCAAGTAACTTTTTGGACCTTTTAAAAATCCGTTTAAGAGGATTGCCAGAATACATAGTCCAACCATCCAAATTGGTAGCCACTAAAGATAATGCTCCGACCGAAACACCTTCCCCAATTATGATATTTGGGAGTATTATACTATTTGCACCTATTATCACGTGTTCTTTTATGATTACTTTACCCTTTTTAATAGACTTATATTTTGAAGGAATTGTTGGGTTGGTCAGGGAATTTCCAGAATAGTCATCGGTCTTGCTATATATTTTTACGCCTTGGGACAATCCGCTAAAATCCTGGATCTCAATGCCATCATTTGCTAATAAATGACAGAAGGCACCAATATGTATAAAGGAGCCTAATTTTAATTCTCCAGAACCGGTTGCAATTATTGAACAAAATGCATCGATAATAACATTGTCCTCAATTGTAATGTTGTGCAAACCCCTAATCGTACAATTTTTTGCGATTTTTACGTTTTCCCCTATTGATTTAAAACCAAATGTCCGTAGCTCATTTTCTTCATAATATCCAGTAAGAAAAGGATTTGATTTAGTGTGGGTTTCCATGATTGTCTACTAATTTTTAATTGATATTATAACTTTATTTTGGAAATGGTTTAAATCAAAATTGATTAACCTAGATTGCAAAAAAAGGGTAAATAAATTGCAAAATTCAAACATGGGGATAAACATCAAAAATAGGTAACCATTTTGATTTTTTAATCATCTAATGGATAATTTTTTCGAATTAACCGCCAGTAATTCGATTTTAATGTACAATAGTATTTATTCTAACAATTACTTAGTCAATTATTCAAATAACTGCCGTCTTACGTTCTTTTACGGGAAAGATAAATCCTGTTGATTCTACTAATTCTTCATGTATAATTTTAGTAGCTATGACAACTAAATATTGGTAGGATCAGACTTTTACTTTTTAATATTCATAAAGTTAGCCTGGTACTTATATTGTCTAATGTTCTTTGGATAGATCATCAATTTGCAAAAACATCTTTTTGCTTTTTCCCTCCAATAGATAATGACTTCCGTTATCTATTAAACTGTATGTTTTCAAGTCAGATAATTTTTCCAGATTCAAATACAGGAAATCGAAAATCATTTTTTTCAAGAACTTATATTCATCGGAATCAGCGTTTATTTTAGAAAGTTTACCCATTTGTAATTCTTGCTCAATTTCAACAAAAGTATAGTGTGCTTCCTGTTTACTAACCACTTTCTTGTTTTTTAGCAAAAAAGTTAGTTTATGTAATTTTTCATTAACATGTTTGTCCCTTAGGGTCTGCTTTAATAGGAAAAAGATTTTGAGACTATAGGCTAAGCTATTTGAAAAAAAAGATTTCTTGTCGTAATATATGTGATATTCAAAATCATATTTCTTATTTCCCCATCGCTCCTTATAATCGAAATAACCTTTTGAAAAGTCCAATACGCTTATCTTATTAGCTAGACACCATTCAATTTGTTTCATTATGGTTACCGAACCTACATGGAATTTCGCATAATCTATATCAAAAACAGTTATGGCGTCGAACAAAATATCTTCAGAAAAATAATTTAAGGTTACCCCAATTGGTTCATCTTTGTTATAAATGACAAATAGACTTGCCTTTTTCTCGATAATCATTGAATAGGCAACATCTTCGTAAAAGCTCCATTCATCTGCATCCAGGTTATTGTTTCGTGTTTGTTTATCGAGAAATCGTTTTTCCAATAAGTGTTTGAATTTGTCAAATAAGCTGTCATATTCCACTTTTGTAATTTCGCCGTGAAACATTTTGTACCTTATATCGAAACAAACCTCCAGTCTTTTTTTGTATTTGTTCAGTTTGTAGCGGCTACTTTTACTAAAAGTAGACTTCATATAGTCGTCTAAATCGTTATAAGAAGCAAGGTCAATTAAAAATCCTGGGTATTGTTTTATCCGGTATAATCCTATTTGCTTATTGCTGTAATTTGTATCAATAGTTAAAAAATCAGGAATATCATAGATTAATAATACCTTCTTGTCAAGACCGTGTTGTTGACAATCATCAATTTTATAAGAAATCCCCTTTGTGAGATTTTTACCAAGGTTTGTAAATAATGGTAATCGAGGATGTTTAAAAAATAAAAGACCCCCTATAAAACTAAAGCTACTTCCGGGTTTATTAATATGAAAATGATTTGACCATTTTCCTGTGAAGGTAGTTGAGGTGAATGGGTTATTGATCATTTGGTGACTGCATTATACTCATTGTCACAGCGATAAAGTGGGAAATATTCGCCTGATTCAATACAATCCGAAATATCCCGACGTTGCCAAACCAAATCTTCGTATACCGTTTGGTTTACAATATATTTCCATACTTTAAATGGCTTAAAATCCTTAGAAAAACCTGATTTAAAATGGAACAACGAATCCTCTCTATTACCCAAACCACCACCTAAATTAAAATAGGAATAATTCGACATGGTCGCCCTAATGCGCATTTCATCAATCAATAGTTTTATTGGACTTAAATCCAGATATTTTTCACTGACACCTGAGAGGTGATATTGAATTATATTGTCTTTGAAAATGAAGATGGCACCTCCTGCAATTTCATTGGTTTCATTATATAGGGCCAATAATATTTCGGTATTAAAGTCCTTACTATGCAGTAAATACGTAAAATATTTTTCATCAAAGAAATAATCATAAGTTGCATTGACCCGCTTCATATTTTCATGATACAGTTTTATGAATGTTGTTAGTTCAGCTGGGGTATTTACTTTTTTTAATGTATATATTTTCCTATACTTATTAATGTAGGTACGCAACCTTTTATGATATACGGCCCATTGATTTTCTAGTGTTTTCTTTAAATCGAAATAGACAATCCGACCAAGTGTTTCAATGGTACCCAATTCATTTAAGCAAATTTCTTGATTGGGAACAAAGGGATTTAGCCTTGAAAATACGGAAATAATATTTTGATCAATAAATAATTGCCTTAATTTTTCTTGGAATGAGCCATTATCATAGTCTTTAGTCACATTTTTGGTAATAGGGCCAGGATAACCATAAACCGATGTTGCATCTTTATATCCGGTATTCCCGATGTTTCTGAATAATAGGGGAAGGGCTATTATTGTATCTTTTTCCTTAAAGTAAATCAACACAGGTTCTTCGCCTTTTTTCTTTGCCAGTTGGTGGTAATCATAGGTATGATAAAAATCAATACTATCGCATTCTGAAATAATACTGTCCCATTTTTCCTTTTCCCTGATAATATAAAACATGCAATAGAGTTCAGTTTTGGTAATGTTAAATTTGTTTTAAAATTAAAAAATCTAATCAGGTGTGCCTGTGAACATGGTCATCGTATCTTGTTCACTTGCAGATATACCTTCACGCTTAAAAACCTTTTCAATGGTTTTAACTATAATTTTATAATCTGTTGCGAAGCTTAAATTGTCGACATACCAAACATCGAAAGCAAATTTCTCTTCCCATGAGATGGCGTTACGGCCATTCACTTGTGCCCATCCAGTAATACCAGGTTTAACATCATGACGTCTCGCCTGAACTTTGTTATAAAGAGGCAAGTATCCTATTAATAGGGGTCTGGGCCCTATCATGGACATTTCTCCCTTAAAAACATTGATCAATTGTAAAAGCTCATCCAAGGAGGCATTTCGTACAAATGCACCTACTTTGGTAATACGTTGCATGTCAGGAAGTAGTTCACCTTTATCATCTTTCTTATCATTCATTGTTTTAAATTTAATGATAGTGAAGATTTTCCCATTTTTACCCGGTCTTTTTTGCAAAAAGAAGGGTTTACCATTATTCGCGAAGAACAATAAAACCGTAAAGGCCAAAATAAAGGGTGATAATAAAACCAATAGTATGATTGATGCTATTAAATCCAAAACTCTTTTTAAAAAACTTTTATACATTTTTGTTTTTTCTATATATTTTACATGGGTTGCCAAAAGCCACTACATTTGAAGGTACATCCTTAACGACTACGCTTCCAGCACCAATTATAGTATGCGCACCAATATGTATTCCGTCTTTGACTATGCTTCCAGTGCCGAGCATCGAATTATTTTCAATGATTACTTTACTACTCACTATTACACCGGGATTTAAGGTAACATAATCCCTGATGTCGCAATGATGTCCAACCGAACAGTTTCTTTTTATAGTTACACCAAAACCAATTTTAGCAAATGCACTTATCGTTGATAATGCTTCAACCTGAATCCCAAAATCTAGGTTTGATGAAGCTGAAATGACACTTGTTGGATGGAATAGGTTAATAAATTGTTTTTTGTTGATGTCATAGTTCTCTGCAAAATAGTTCAATACCTCTGGTTTGTTATTAACACCCACCACTCCGAAAGCAAGCGGGTGTGCTTCAATTAATTTTGCTAAGGTCTGACTTTTATCCGCTTCCAAATCATGTACAAAGACCTTTCGCTTCGGCAAATAAAAAGAAGCCAAATCTGCATTGGTATTTTTATTATTAATTATGTTAAAGGCATTAAAAACCTCCCCATGCCTTTCAAGTTCAAAAAGAATTTCTAAATTCTCCGGATAACATCCCATGATATTAAGCATTTCATTGGCCATCTCAGCTATTTAAACTTTAGGTCGGTTATAAAAGCCCAGTTGTCCAAATTCTTTTGAGGGCATGTATTTTTTCTCAAAAATATCCAAAAGCAAATGAATTCGTTTTAAGAGATCAAAATTAGTTGCTTGTTTGGTTCTCGCTTCATTATACCAAATATTATCTTCAAGACCAATACGAACCCCCAAATTAGAGGCTATGGCTATGGTGTTGATTTTTAATTGATCTTTTCCCAAACCTGCCAGTGAAACATATTGTTTTGATGGTAAACTATCTACTGCAGCCCCTATTTGACTTAAATTGGATTGGATTCCTGCGATATTGTTGAGAAGAATGTTCCAATAAAAAGGCCCTACAATAATACCTTTTGAAATTAGATACTTTCCATAATTGATTATTCCCAAATCAAAGCACTCCAATTTAGGCACAACGCCGTATTCCTTCATTTTAAGGGCCAATTGTTGTATTATATTTGGATTGTTAACCGGGGCTTGGCTATAAAAATTCAATGAAGATAAAGTTAGGGAACACATGTCTGGTTGCAACTCAATTACCTGTGAGCGATGTTCAAATTTTGGATGGGTTCGGCCGCTAGTAGTTCCACATAGGACCAGGCCAGGATAATGCTTTCGAATGCCTTTAAAAATTTTCTGATAAACTTTTATACTATATGCTGGTGTTTCATCAAGATTACGGGCATGCAAATGGGCAATGGTTATTCCAATTTCGTTGGCCTCATGGGTCTGTTCTATTATTTCATTGATTTGTACGGGAACATGTTCTGTTATGGCTTTTGTAGGAACCATACCCGTGGGACAAAAATTTATAATCGTTTTGTTCATTACTTATGAAATGAAACGGTAAAAGTAGAGCAATACCCTTACATCAAGAAAAAAACCCAGTTGTAATTCTTATTTTCAAGACCATTGTCATTTTTATGCAGTTTAACATAAGTTTTATTGGTTAAATTGAGAACTCTTACCTTTTTGTAAAGAGGCAATTGGCCATAGCTATAAATGATTATACTCTAAAATATCAACTTCTTTTAACCAATACTGAACAGTTACTTCTGAATTTTAGGAATTAGTGAATGAACAACCTCAACAAACTCATTACAAAGTATAGATTTGTCATACTTGGTTTCAGCCAATTTTCTTGCATTTTCACCCATTAACTTACAAAGTTTAGTATCTTTTTTGAGAGATACAATTTTGTTTGCTAAATCTTCAGGATGCTTAGGGTCTACGAACAACCCACACTCAAATTTTTCAACCAAATCTTTGGTCCAACCTGGGGAATTGACGATAATGGGTTTCCCCGCTGATAAGGAATCGAATAATTTGTTAGGTGAGTTTGTTGCTAAAATGGGAAGATCTGCAAATGTGACTAATGAAACATCACATAAATTAACAATTTCAGAGAGTTCTTCAAGACCAAATCCCCCTAAAAAATAAGCGTTTTTTATACCTAAATTTTCGCATTTCTCTTTTAAGATAGGCTCGGTGGAACCACCACCCATAAAAACAAATTCAATTTCCTGATTGTCTTTTAAATATTTGATGGCATCGATTATATAATCCATGCCGTTCGCCAGACCCATGGCACCAAAATATACTATTTTGAATGTGTTGCGCTTGAGATTTAATTTATCCATCAGGACTATATCTTTCTCACGAGACCAAAACACATCTATTTTAGACATATTGGGTATCATCGAAACTTTTTCTAACGGGATATCCCTTTTTACAACTCCTTCCATCATTCCAGGAGATAAGGCAACGACATGCATGGCATTTTTGTAAATAGTTTTTTCGAACCAAAGTGCCAATTTTATCAGCAATTTATTGTTCAAGCCCCCCATTTGAATGGGTACTTCGGGCCAAAGATCCCTAACTTCAAATAAAAAGGGTATTTTTTTGAGTTTTTTCACGACCAAGGCCGGGAAACCAATGGTCAGTGGGGTAGAAGTGGCAATTACCAAATCAATATTCTTTTGTTTTAGCGCTATTCTGGTTGATCTTAGCATAAAATCGGCAAAGGATTTCAGTCTTTGGAAAATACTCATATATTGGCTGTATGGCACTTTTAAATAGATAACATTTATACCATCAACATCGACTTTCTTGATTTTTGTTTCTATTTTACTGCTTGTGGCCAACATAGTTACTTCGTGCCCATTTTTAATTAGCTCTTGACTGATCCAATACGATCTTGTGCCTCCATAACCTTTTGGTGTTGAGAAGTATTGATGTATGTAAAGTATTTTCATTTTTAGGTTAAAATTTTATTATACAAATCTAAATAGGTTTTAGCGATATCATCCCAGGAAAAAATTGAAAAATCGATTTTATCCAATTCATATTTTGAATAATTATTAATAAGTCTTTCCAATCCTTCAGCAATTGAATCTATTGATTTTGGATTAGCCGATTCTCCTACATATTCCTTAAAAGTACCATCAATACCCTGATTTTCTGTAAATAAAATGGGTAACCCCTGTGTTAAGGCTTCAACATAAACTAGGCCAAAAGTTTCACTAATCGAAGTCATTGCAAATATATCATTGGCCTGATACATCTTTTGTAATTCTTTTTGGTCATAGATAGGTCCGTGAAAATTTATTTTTGCTTTGTGTTTTTCAGAAAGTTTTTTGACTTCTTTTTCTTGGTTGCCACCACTTCCAACAAGATTCAATTGTAAATTTTCATATTTATTTGTGACTTTCAGGAATGCTTTGATTAACCGGACTACATTTTTATTGGAATTGAATTTTCCGATATAAAGAAAATTCATAGGATTTACTTCATCTCTCTTGCCAATAGTATTTTGAACCCAAAACGGATCTAAACCGTTATAAATGATTTTATTATTCGGAACTACAAGATTGTCCAACCCTTTAATAAAACTATTTTGATTAAAATTTTGTTCTAAAGAATTACTTATGAATATAAGATATTTAGCATTGGAGATGATTTCTTTTCCCAAAGAACGCAAGTCATATCTGTAGTTTAAAAAAAAATTATCAGTTCCCCTAACTGCAACAATGTAGGGAATCTTATATTCTCTCCATATTCGTAAGGCAATAGCACCATCGCTGAACAAGGTAGTCGCATGAACAATATCGCATTCATTCAAATCAATTTTTGATTTAAGATCCCGATAAAGAAAATTGATTTTTTTCTTAAAAAAAACCCTATGTGAGTTTTTGAGCAATTTAGATATTGTAACAAAGTCATTCACATCACCTTTGAGCTTGCCTACCTTTTCAATTGCATGCTTGCGCAAGGGATAGTAAATTTTTTGTCTAACACTTAGTTTGTCCAGATTATCATATAAATTCTCATGAACTTTACTCCCCATTAGGTCGTTACAAATGTGTAAGCACTTCATTTATGTGATTTTTTTAAAATACTAGCTAATATTACTCTTTATTAATTGACAAAAAAATAATTTGAATATATGGATGAAAATTTCGATGTACCACACAATAAATCAAATTTCCTATAAGAAATATCAAGAATCATGGACCATTTGAACTAAGGTTTTAGATTTGGGCTAGAGAACGGCTTATAAGTTTACCTTATTGTATGGATGGCATAATTATATGCGATTCATTAAGAAGCATCATCAGGAATCTTGTATTCGTAAATGCTGTATTTCTATATGGAATTAAAATTGACATAGGTTTTATATGATTATATCCCCTCTAACAAGGAAGTCCATTTGGTCGCAATTGATTTCAAATTAAACTCATTAATGTAATTAGAGTTACTGGCTGAAAATGTTTGCCTTTGGTTTTCATCTTTAATCAAAATACTTATTTTTTTAGCCATGTCCTCTATATCGAAGGGTTCTACTAAGTAACCATTGATGCCTTGATTTATGATCTCATTGGGTCCTGTAGGGATATCAAAACTTACCAATGGCAATTTAAACGCAATGCCTTCGAGTAGGGTCATTGGAAAACCTTCATAGAGAGAAGTCATCACCATCATAGAATAATCATTATATATGTCGTATAAGTTGTTGCATTGCCCTTTTAAATATAGCCTTCCTTCTAGATTATGTTTTTTTATCTTGTTTTTGATTTTTTCTTCATCTTCTCCTGATCCAAAAATGTGCCAACTAAAATCCGTATGTTTTTCCAATACTATTTTAGCAACATCTACCAATAACACAAAATTCTTTTGAGCAGTTAGGCGCCCCACACTGATAATTTTTTTAGAGTTGTAATTATAATTTGTATTGATTTTTTCCAATCGCTCATCTATGGGGTTATATATCTGTACTACCCTGCGGGCTAGAGTTTTCTTCTTATAATTTATTTCATCAACTTTTGTAAGGCTTATTAAAATATTTGAAAAAGGAGCAGTAAAGTGTTCATTGAATACCCTAAATTTATTACTGGTGGTAGCTTTAAAACTGGAATGTGACCAATAAATTAGCTTGGTTTTTTTAAAAATAGTACTGAGAACTCCTAATGGTCCGACCAGGTGGCCGCAAGATATTACTAGATCAATATCATGTTTGTTAATAATTTTCCTACTCTTCAAGGCGGCTTTGACAATTCCTTTTTTCATAGAAACTTTGTCTCCTACGAGATTATGGAAAATTAACTCATTGTTCCAGTTATAGCCCTGTGAATCTTTCTCTTGAAAACTAATAATATGGATGTTGTATAAGTTTTTTTTATAGAGTTCATTGGACAAAATGGATACTACTCTAGAAATTCCCCCTCTTTCCGATATTTTAGTTAATAAGAAGGCAATATTTAATTTCTTTTTCATGATATGAATTTTTTAATTATAGATATGGCTTTTACCTTAATTTCTATGTATTCGTTTAATTTTAATATTTCATTTATAACAAGAAAAACGAAAGCGCCTACTATGAATTGCACAACAAGCATTAAAATTAGATCAAGACTTAAAAATGTAATGCTATACATTGCCATAAATATTATGAATGACATAAAAATGAATGGTAATAAATCCAATAATTGATTTTTTAAAGGATAATTGATTAACCTTTTTGTGAAAAAGCTGTTTATGAAGTATTCAATTACCGAAAAGAGAATAAGACCATATAACATTGCATTTATACTTTTAAGAGCTAAAAAGTAAACTAATGGGAAGAGTATTATTTTTTTAATTATCTCCAATTTTAGATTTAAATTGGAATGCCCTTTTATCAATAATAGATTTAAGTGAAGTATCTGTAGAGGATAGAGTATTCCAGGAATACACATCAATTGCAAATAAAATATTGAGGTACTCCATTTAGATCCTATTAGCAATAATATTATCGGTTTAGCCATTGCCGCGATACCTGACATTATTATACATGTTAAAAAAAAGCTGAATTTTAAGAATTTGATAAAACCTAATTTTAATTTAGGGCCATCATCTTGTAGAGTTGATAAAATGGGAAAGCTTATTTTACTAATTGCACGACTGATATTACCGGATATGGGTGATTGAAATTGTTCGGCCCTTGTGTAATAACCTAAAGCTGCTGGTGAAAATAATTTACCGATAAGTACGTAATAGATGTTTTTGTAAATCGTATTTATTAAACCTGCAACAAGCACCTTATATCCGAAATTGAACAGTTCATTAAAACTTCGTGTTGAAAAATTGATACTTGGCCTCCATTTGGTAAACGACCACAATAAAAGCGTTTGGGTCGATGGTTTTAGTAATAGTAGTGCGACAAGACTCCAGATTCCATAATTGTTGTATGCCATTAATACGGCTACCAAGCCACTAACGAAAGAGGCTATAATAGATATAATTGCCAAAAACCTAAAATTCAATTGTTTAGAAAGTAAGGTTCGTTGTATCATAGATATTGCATTGATGATAAGAACAGCGCCAGAATAATTAAGTGTCACTTCTAGTATTGAAAGTTCAAAAAATTCAGCAATTGACTCTGAGAATAATAATAAAAGGAAGTATAGTAGAATACCCACTATTAGGTTAGAGAAAAAAACCGTGTTGTAATCATTATCATCCGAATCAATTTTCCGAAGTAAAGCACTCGTAAATCCACCCTCTATAATAGAATTGGAAATAGCGAGAAAGGCTGTT
>Ga0209121_10005559_pt1 | contig 11378 bp, 11 predicted proteins | sample Cruoilmetagenom3_FD_187292 | JGI IMG/M metagenome (GOLD analysis project Ga0209121, IMG submission 187292) | Oil polluted marine microbial communities from Coal Oil Point, Santa Barbara, California, USA - Sample 3 (SPAdes) (version 2) | ecosystem: Environmental > Aquatic > Marine > Oil seeps ...
GGATACAATATTCAATAACTTGATCAACAAAATGGTCAAGTCCGATAAAATATATCATGAACAAATTATAAGTAGTTAACTACTGACCTCTAAAAAAAAATATGGGCCCCAAAGGATACCAAAACCTTTGGGGTTTTTTATATCGTAATCTGTCGATCTATTTGTTGATGCAACGAAATAAATGTTTCCGTTCTTGAAACACCGTCTATCTGTTGTATCTCTTTATTCAGAACATGCATTAAATGCTCATTGTCCCTACAAAGTACTTTTATTAAAATTGACCAATTGCCAGTCGTATAATGGCATTCCAAAACTTCTGGTATTTTTTCCAATTGCTTTACAGCAACAGGGTTGATCATGGCCTTATCCAAATAAATACCGATGTAGGCCATGGTAGTATAACCCAATGCCTTAGGATTGATTATGAATTTTGAACCTGCAAGTAACCCAGATGCTTCCAACTTTCGAAGACGCTGATGAATGGCTGCACCAGAGATACCAATATTCCGAGCTATTTCAAGAACAGGTTTTCGGGCATCCTGCATTAAGAATCTTAGGATTTTCTTATCAATTCCATCAATCTTTACACTATTGTTATCAAATTTCATTTCTTCGTATCAATATGAAAGTAAAAATACGAAATACTTATAAAAGTCTAATTGCCCACCGCATCTGGATTGTATCCCAAATAAGGAACCTCATATTCCTTAAAGGTAATCCCGTAGTTCTTTAATTCGGCCAATATTGGATCATATACTTCTTGGGTTATGGGTATTTGTACTCCAGGTGTGGTAATTTGTTTGTTCAAAATCAATAAGGTAGCAATAGCTACTGGTAGGCCAACGGTTTTGGCCATGGCAGTGTAGGTGCGGTTTTCTCCAATGACGACTACATTTGAATCAATCTGGAATTTTTTACCGTTGAGTTCATAACCGAACTTGTGATACATAACGATCATATCCTTATCATCCTTGTCCAATGTCCAACTATCTTCTAAAATCAATTGTAGGATTTGAGCAGGAGTGGCATTTTCTAACGGGATGACTTTTTTAGCATCAAAAAGATTTAATTCGGAAAGCATTTCCCACTTTCTGTCATCTTGGTCAATCTTTAAATAGTGTCGTAATTTCAGTTCAACTGAATCGGTTGGCGAATAAGGCAAAAACAGGTTGGTGAATTCCCGATATGACATTCCCTTTGAGTTTTCAATAGAATAGCTATCATCGGTCATTCCCAATTGCACGAACATATTCCATGCCTTTGAAAAGCCAACCCTCCTCATTGTACCTCTATACAACGTAAGCGCATTATGTAAACCATAGACCTTGCGATAGTTCAAAGAATCGCGATTGGCATAGCCTTCAAATTTACCGTAGCCTGGAATTTCAAAAAATTCTGTTCGCCTAAAAAGTTTATGGTACGGAATGTATTTATAAGAACCTTCCTGAATGAATTTTGCCGCACCCCCTTGACCTGCAATAACCACATTTCTTGGATTCCAGGTAAATTTATAGTTCCATAAATTATCATCACTTTCAGGAGCGACCAAACCGCCTGTAAAAGATTCAAACAAAAGCATTTTTCCGCCTTGACTTCTAATATTGTCAATAATCTGCATTGCACTCATATGGTCAATTCCAGGGTCAAGACCAATCTCATTCATGAAAACCAAGCCTTTGTCTTTTACTTTTTCGTCTAGCGCTTTTATTTCTTTACTGACATAGGAAGCGGTGACCAAATGTTTTTCCAAAGTCACACAATCCTCAGCTACTTTTATATGAAAGCGGGCGGGCAACATGGAAACCACGATATCACTGTTCATGATGGCTTTTTTACAATCGTCATCATTTAAGATGTCCAAATGCATGGCCGTACAATTCTTATGGTCTTTGATAGACGCAGGAATCGTATCAGGATTTATGTCACCAATGGTAAGGTGCAGTTTTTCAGCATTGGACTTCTCTAAAAAGTAGTCCAATAGATAAGAGGTTGATTTGCCGGCACCTAAAACAAGTATTTTTCGCAACATATCTTTAATTACATTTACGTTAATATAACGGAGTGCTAAGGTATCAAATTGTTATATTTATAAAAAAAGCGGTTAATGAAGTTATGAACAAAACAATTTTTAGTACAGGTATTGTCTTTGGAACACTTGCTGTAATTTTGGGTGCTTTTGGGGCTCACGGTCTGGAAAAACTAGTTGATGCCGATGCAATACAATCCTATGAAACTGGTGTAAGATACCAAATGTGCCATGCCTTATTTTTATTGATTTTAGCCAATACCAATTTTGTGGGTGAAAAGAAAAAAAGCATTATTTTTTACCTCATTACCCTAGGGGTTATACTTTTTTCATTTTCAATATTTCTTCTGGCGACTAATGATTTAACATCCTTTGATTTTAAAAAAATCGGGTTATTGACCCCACTGGGGGGCCTATTATTAATTCTAGGTTGGATTGTATTAGGATTTCGGGCTCTTAAAAGAAAGAATTAATGAATTGATGATTTTAACTCCTTTTAACCCCAATTGATTAATTAAATCGAAAAACTCGAAAACAATGTCAAACATAAAAAAGGGATTGAATTTGGACAACATGTTGTACCAACTGTCACCATCCAAATTACTTGGGATAAGCTTGTGAATGGGGGGTAGATAGATTGTCCTTATGGCGCAGGTACCAGAATGAAACTAAAATATACACCTGCTATGATGATGCCGCTTTGAATGGGGTTTAGCTTTGTATTCTTATACAACTATCATATTCATTCTGTATTAGGTGTTGTACAGCCAAGGGAATGTCCTGGTGTGCCAATAAGTGCTTTAAGTCCAAGAACCACTTGGAACAATGATGACGCTTATAATAAAACAGCATTTAAACATTCTAATTCCTTTCGGGAAAACTTTAAAAAGTTCAGTGTTTGCCAGCGAGGAGATTAGACGCGGGGGATCGCGACGATATACCTTCTAAAAATAAACCCTGACGATTACGTCAGGGTTTATTTTATTTCTTGTTTACAATAGTAATATACTTTTGTAACGCCATAGTCATTGATGGCGTATCTGGCGTTGGAGCTTTAATATCAATGCGTAAGCCTGCTCCTGTCGCTGCATCAACAGTTGAATTGCCAAATACAGCTATGCGAGTATCATTTTGCTCAAAGTCAGGGAAATTCTTTAATAATGATTCTATACCAGATGGGCTAAAGAAAACCAGAACATCGTAGGATACATCCCTTAAATCAGAAAGATCACTGATCACTGTTTTGTAGAAAATACCTCTGGTCCAATTAACACCCAACTCATCCAATTTTTCAGGAACTTCATGGTTTAATACATCTGAAGATGGTAAAAGAAACTTCTCTTCCTTGTATTTTTTGAATAAAGGGACAAGGTCTTTGAAATTCATCTTGCCTACATAAATCTTACGTTTGCGATAAATCACATATTTTTGAAGATAGTAAGCAACAGCTTCGGACTGGCAAAAATATTTCATTGCATCAGGCACTTTGAATCGCATTTCTTCAGCAATTCTAAAAAAGTGATCAACCGCATTTCTACTGCACAGGATAATTGCGGTATAGTCGTTCAAATCTATCTTTTGTTGACGAACTCCTTTGGCATCAACCCCTTCAACATGAATAAATGGTCTAAAATCTACTTTTACTTTTTCCTTATCAATAAGTCTGGAATAAGGGGAGTTTTCCATTTTAGGTTCAGGCTGCGACACCAAGATCGTTTTTATTTTCATAAATCCTAGTCTATTAGATAGCTTCCGATGAGAATAAACGGTGCAATTTCAAGAGCGCAAAGGTACAAAATAAAATAGAAAAAGTTAGCAGTTATGAATTTTTGATGATTCCGTATAATGGTTATCCAGCCAATTACATTAACCAAAAGAATTATTAAAAACGCTGTATAAAACACAACTTTAGACCCAATTGCGATATAGGTTAGGATGACATTTGCCACAAACATGATCAATCCGCTGTAATTGAAATAGGATAATTTCTTGAAAATCACCTCAGATATCGTTTTTTGCGTCCCAAAAATGAAACCATTGCCCATTTGAAGTGTCAGTTTTATAAACAGAAAAAGTACAATTGAAGCCAAAATCAATGGAAACACTACGATTACAGAATTTTGTGCAGGCTCAAAAAGAATGTTTCTACCTAGATACAAGAATAGGGAAAAGTTGATGATAAGAAATAAACCGAAAAATAAATTAAACCAATTTAGTAGCTTTTCTTTTTTGTTGTACATGAAAATGTACTTGTTGTTGAAAGGTAGAATAATGAAATTTAAGAATCTGGTGTAAAAAACCCCTTTTGCTAAAACCACAAATAAAAGGCTTACAAAAATTAGAATTGTAATCCAATCCATCACCACTATATTTCTTAAGAGGGGTTCCATTAGTTTAGTTTAAATGTTGCACTGTTTAACCCATGCCGTAATCCGTTTTCTGAAATTACAATTTTAAAATATCCCGGCGATGCTATTTTTTTTGGCTCCGGTAACTTAAACGTTAAAAGAGTGGTATCATTTGATTTTAGCGCTAGTAATTTATCATTAATGGGAGCTATCTTAATTGGGACAAGCTCTTTAAACTGCTTGGCATCATTCAAAAAAGCTATTGCGAATTGCAATTTATCCAAGGCAATATTCTTGGTATACGGATTGTATATTTTTACAGTTTGTTCTTCATCGTTTAAGGTAAAACTATCTTTGTGTACATAACACCTAAGCTTTCTGAAAGATTCAAAATCATCTATGAAATGAGCATAATAGATGCTCCCATTTATTTTTGGAAAAGTGAATTCTCTATTGGCAAGATATTTTGAAACATAAAGTACTTTCTTATGTTGCACCTCTTTTTCTGAATCGTCTATAGAATATTGGTTTTGTCTATAATTTATATTGTTCAATGAGAACGATGCTTTCCCTGTGTAAAAGGCATACATTGGGGCATTACGGTACGAATTTTCAAAAACTACAGGATCATCACCTGCTTTTGATTGTATTTGGCCCATCCAGGCTTTATTTCCATGGGATTCATAAAAAATAGGAAATAAGGGTTCGTAAATCAAACCCAGTCGCAGAAATAGGATGACCGCAATATTAATTAGTCCTAACCTATAGATCCATTTTCGAACAATCCCATTCCCAATCATATAACTAAAAACTAGGATAGCAACAGGAATGGAGGTAACAATTATCCATTGGGTCTGTACCCTCCTATTGAAACTAGAGATGAAAAAGAATATCAAAACACCATAGGTCAAATATAAAAGTGCTTTAGTGAACAGGTCTTTTGAGCGCGTCTTGAATAAGGAATAATAGATAAAGGGAAAAGTGAGCCCACAAATTGCGACAAGATTAATTACAAACCCTAAAGTGTATTTAGTAAAACTATAAGCGGCATTAGGTCGTTCAAAAAGATGGTATTTTATTGATATAAAATCATTCTCATATAACCATAAAAAATGAGGTATGTAACACAATAAGGCTATGACAACGGCAATCCATGCATATTTATTGAAAATCAATTTTAGATTTGATAATAACACGAAGAAAATCACTAATACAGCATGGTATTTACTGTACATGAGTGCGGCCATAACCAACCCTAATAAAAGCGCCAACAGTAAAGTGGGGGATTTAATAAAGTGTTTGTAAATCAAAAGAAATATGGCGGTAAAGAATAATAAAGGCGTATCGGGCAGGGTAAAAAAACCGTATGCATTGAGCAGTGTCATTGAAAACACAAGCACAAAAAAGTGAGGCACAAAATCTTCTTTCTTGGGGTTGTCAATTGTCAACCATAATACAAGTAAAGTAGCTACAGAGAATAGACAACTTACAAAACGCACCCCTAATTCGCCATCAAAGAAAAGACCACTGAGTTTTATCATTAATGCGACCATGGGTGGGTGGTCAAAATAACCCCAAGCCATTTTTTTGGCGTAGTGCCAATAATAGGCTTCGTCGAAGATGAGTTCTGTAAAATGGGCCTGTAAAAGGTTAAGGACCAATATAGAACCTAAAAGGTATAAAAATAGCCGTGATAACTTCAATGACATTGTTGAATGTTGATTGCGCGCAAAATTACAAATTCTGCCCCTTATAGTAAGATTTAAAAAAATGATAAATAGCAAAATCAAATTCTCACAGAGCCATTAAAACACTATTTTTGTGCAAATTCCATCAAGTTTATGTCTGGCAGATTGGTTATTATACCCACCTATAACGAGATTGAAAATGTTGATGCTATCATTAGGGCTGTCTTTGAGTTAAAGAAGGATTTTCACGTGCTAATTGTAGATGACAATTCGCCAGATGGTACGGCAGACCATGTATCTAAAATGCAGAAAGAATTCCCAACCCAATTATTCTTAGAGGTGCGCCAAGAAAAAAAAGGATTGGGTACGGCTTATATTCACGGATTTAAATGGGCAATTGCAAAAAAATATGAGTACATCTTTGAGATGGATGCCGATTTTTCCCATAACCCAACGGACCTTTTGCGTTTGCATAAGGCCTGTGAAAATGGGGCCGATGTAGCTGTTGGTTCGCGTTATAAAAAGGGAGTTAATGTTGTTGATTGGCCCTTGTATAGGGTATTGCTTTCTTACGGGGCGTCATTTTACGTAAAAATGATTACTGGGATGAGGGTACATGACCCCACTGCTGGTTTTGTTTGTTATAAAAGACACGTATTGGAAAATATAAACCTTGATTCAATAAAGTTTGTTGGCTATGCTTTTCAAATTGAAATGAAATTTAGGGCGCATCTAAAAAAGTATAGGATTGAGGAAATTTCCATTATATTCCGGGATAGGGTCAAGGGTAAATCCAAAATGAGTTCTTCAATTATAAGTGAGGCCATATTTGGCGTAATGAAAATGAAATTAAAAAGTATTTTCCATAAAAATAAATTCTGATTATGGGTGAAATCTTAATTAAAAACGCAAAAGTCGTTAATGATAACAAAATATTTGAAAGTGATATTTTGCTTGATGATGATCTGATTGTTAGGATTGATAAAGATATCAGTAGTAGCAATGCCGAAGTAATTGATGTTGAAGGTAATTATTTACTCCCGGGTATCATTGATGATCAAGTACATTTTAGGGAGCCTGGATTAACCCATAAAGGCAATATTGCCTCAGAAAGTAGGGCAGCTGTAGCTGGGGGTATTACAAGTTTTATGGAACAGCCGAATACAAACCCGCAAACAACGACCATTGAAAAATTGGAAGAGAAGTTTGCTCGTGCAGCTTATTCATCTTTCGCCAATTACTCTTTTTTGTTCGGAGGCACCAATGATAATTTAGAGGAATTGAAACGGTTGGATAAAAATGCCTGTTCAGGTGTAAAATTGTTTTTGGGATCCTCAACAGGAAATATGTTGGTTGATGATGAAGCTATTATCGAAGAGATATTTAAAAATACAGAAATGGTTATTTCGGCACATTGCGAAGATGAAACGACCATAAAAAGAAATTTGGCCACTTACAAAGAACAGTATGGCGAGGACATTCCTGTCAAATATCATCCAATGATAAGAAGTGCAGAGGCTTGTTATCTCTCTTCATCCAAAGCTATTGCATTGGCAAAGAAAACAGGAGCAAGATTTCATGTATTTCATTTGTCCACAGGTATTGAAACAGATTTATTCCGAAATGATATTCCATTGGAACAAAAGAAAATAACAGCTGAGGTATGTATTCACCATTTGTGGTTCTCTGATGCCGATTATGATACAAAAGGCACATTGATAAAATGGAATCCTGCTGTAAAAACAGCTGATGACAGAAGCAAACTTTGGGATGCTTTACTCGATGACCGTATTGATGTAATTGCGACTGACCATGCTCCACATACTTTGGAAGAAAAGGATAATGTGTATACCCAGGCCCCATCAGGTGGGCCATTGGTGCAACATGCATTGCCTGCCATGTTGGAAAAATATCATGACGGTGTCATATCACTGGAAAAAATAGTGGAAAAGATGTGCCATAATCCTGCAAAATTATTCCAGATAGAAAATAGGGGTTATGTAAAAGAAGGATATTATGCAGATCTGGCGATTGTAAACCTGAACGATTCTTGGAAAGTTACAAAGGAGAACATAGCATACAAGTGTGGATGGTCACCTTTTGAGGAACACACTTTTAGATCAAAAGTATCGCATACCTTCGTGAATGGGCATCTGGCTTATGAGAATGATAAGTATTCGACTCAAAGAAATGCCAAACGATTAACTTTCAACAGATAGCAATGAAAAACCTATTTGTAATATTCTTGGCAATACTCCTAACTTCATGTGGGGAGAAACTGCTTGAAAAACCAGAAGATTTAGTTCCAAAAGATAAAATGATAAATATCCTTAAGGATATGACCATTTTAAATTCCGCTAGAAGTACAAGTGTCACTGTTTTCCATGATTATAACATTGAACCAACCACGTTCATTTTTTCCAAATATGGGATAGATAGTTTGCAATTTGTCACAAGCGACAATTATTATGCTTCTTTACCCAATGAATATGAGGCAATGTATGCAGAAATTGATAAACAGCTTGACAATGAGAAAGAACAGATGTCTGAAGCTAAAAAAATAAAAGACAGTTTGGAATTAGAAAGAAATTTGAAAAAAAATCAACTAAAAAGGGGTAAGCCAAAGAAATCTAAGGATTCTCTTCCTTAAATTTCGAACAACTGAAGGCAATTACCTCGTCTAAAGTCTCAAAATCAAAACCTAAGGTGCTAATGATACTTTGATTATCATATATTTCATGAAACATTAAAGAATAAATTGTTTTTTTCGTGATTTTCCTACCGCTTCTCGTGAAAAGGTTTTTTAAATAATCAAAAACACGACCCAATTCCAATTGCCAGAGTTTTAGTTCTTTGGTAGGTGCTTTTTTTCCTAATTCGGTTGATAATCTGGTCAAAATGTTTCTATAAGTAAAATTTTCGGCCACTGCAATAAACCGTTTATTGGTTACTTCAGAATTCATTAGTGACGTCATCATTTTAATCACATCGCTGACCGAAATAAAACCAGAGCCTCCCGGAGGATAAAAATTATTTTCTTTATTAGCTGATGTGAAAAGTCTCCCACTACCGCTATCCCAAAATCCAGGGCCAATGATTATTCCGGGATTCACAATTACCACGGGTAACCCCTCTTGGGATGCTCGCCAAACTTCCATTTCTGCCCTGTGCTTTGTAAGGCCATAAACATTGGCTTTTTGTCCAGTCCATTCATTTTCCTCAGTAGCTTTGATACCGTGAACACTTTTTCCAATGGCTCCTATAGTGCTTACATAGCAAAGTTTCTTTATGTTGTACGCTAGGCATAAGTTGACGATATTGGCGGTACCCAGAGTATTTATTTTTTTAAGTTTTCGGTAATTGTTCGGATCAAATGAAATCAATGCTGCAGCGTGGTAAACATACTCCACATTTTTAAATGCGATTTCCAATGCAGGAATATCGTTGATATCTGCGAGTAACCATTCGATTTTATTGAAAAGATCTGAGGCATTTAGGGTATAGTAAGAAAATACCTTTTCTACCCGTTCTAAATTACTTCCTTGCCTGTAGATTGCCCTAACTGGAGTATTGTTCTGTACTAAATACAACAAAAGATGCGCCCCAACCAATCCTGTACCACCTGTAACCAAAACCATGGCCCAAATTTAGGTATTTGGGAGATAATAAAACCAATTTCAAATAGGTAAAGGCATTGTATTTCCTTTTATATTTGTAGCCATCATCAAATTATACTCAGAATGCGCACAAATTTTGTTAAAGAATTAAAATGGAGAGGGATGCTACATGATGTCATGCCAGGCACTGAAGAACATTTAATGACTGGTATGCAGTCTGCTTATGTAGGTATTGATCCAACCGCGGATTCACTCCATATTGGGCATTTGGTTGGCGTAATGATGTTACGCCATTTTCAATTGGCTGGGCATAAGCCATATGCTTTATTAGGGGGTGCCACCGGAATGATCGGTGATCCATCTGGTAAATCTGAAGAGCGGAATTTGTTGGATGAAGCTACACTTCGTTTAAATCAAGCAGCCCTAAGAGCGCAATTAAGTAGATTCTTGGATTTTGATAGTGACGATGATAATGCAGCGATTTTGGTCAATAATTATGATTGGATGAAGACTTTTTCGTTTCACGATTTTATTAGGGATATAGGGAAGCACATTACCGTAAATTACATGATGGCCAAGGACTCTGTACTTGCTAAAAAACGTGATATTTGGCACAAAAACTTGAAAAAAGACATATATGTCGAAGAAGCATTAACTGTCTTGTCTGAGTTAAAAATTAGAAAAAACCTTTTAGTTAAAAACTAAAAGATAATTTATTCCAAAAGCCCTTAGCAGATGAATTTGTTAAGGGCTTTTTTAATAAAAGATTCATTCTTAAAATTTATCTTTGCAATAATTAATATTTTAAAAAGTACTGCATTGCTTCTTGATTTTCAAAAACATATAAATACTAATTTTTCTTTTTTAAAAAACAAAAAAATACTTATTGCTAATTCAGGAGGTATAGATAGCATCGTTTTAACTTCTCTTTTATATCAATTAAAATACAATATTTCTTTGGCACATTGTAATTTTAAATTGCGTGACAATGAATCTGATCTTGATGAAGAGTTTGTGAAAAGTAAAGCCAATGCTTTACAAATTCCTTTTTTTGTGACTCACTTCAAAACAAATAAATATGCGACAAGTAAGGGTATTTCCATTCAAATGGCAGCAAGAGAATTACGTTACAATTGGTTTGAAGAAATATTAATTAAACATAATTTTGACTTTCTTCTCACTGCGCATCATGCAGATGATAGTTTAGAAACTTTTTTAATTAATTTTTCTCGGGGAACCGGACTTGATGGTTTAACAGGGATTCCTAAAGTAAATAATAAAACACTTCGGCCCTTATTGGCTTTTACAAGAAAAGATATTGAAGGTTATGCCAAGGCAAATAAAATAACCTGGCGAGAAGATCAAAGTAATTTAGAAACTAAATATTTAAGAAATAATATTCGACATGATTTAATCCCGATATTTAAAGAATTGAATCCAAATTTTATGGAATCCTTTTCTAAAACCATAGAGCATTTACAAGGAAGTCAGCAAATTATTAATGATAGCATTAATACGATCAAAAATGAGGTAACTAGAAAAGAAGACGGCATTTTAAAATTCAATATTCAAAAATTAAAACAATTAACAAATACAAAAGCTTATTTATTTGAACTTTTTAGTGAATACGGTTTTACCGAATGGGACGATGTTGCTTCTCTGCTCCATGCCCAATCCGGAAAACAAGTTTATTCAAAAA
>Ga0209121_10005560_pt1 | contig 11375 bp, 8 predicted proteins | sample Cruoilmetagenom3_FD_187292 | JGI IMG/M metagenome (GOLD analysis project Ga0209121, IMG submission 187292) | Oil polluted marine microbial communities from Coal Oil Point, Santa Barbara, California, USA - Sample 3 (SPAdes) (version 2) | ecosystem: Environmental > Aquatic > Marine > Oil seeps ...
ATGTAACCAAAATATATTATAGCAAGGAAAAATTAAACATTTTAGGAAAAGAATCAGGCAATAAAGCTTTAGATAATGTAGATTTAGAAATTAAGAACGGAGAGACGATGGCCATTTTAGGTCCTTCTGGTTGTGGGAAGAGTACGCTTCTGCGAGTAGTTGCCGGTCTGGAATCAGTAGAAGAGGGGGCAATATATTATGATGATAAGGATGTAACGGATATGCCTCCTAAGGATAGAGGCATAGGAATGGTTTTCCAGAACTATGCTCTTTACCCTAATTATAAGTCTAAGGGTAATCTTTCATTTTTCTTCTGGGTTCATAAGCGTTCCGAGGAAGAAATTGATGAGAGGGTAAAAGAAACCAGTAGGATTATGGGAATGGGTTTTGATAGATTGTTAGGGAGACTGCCTACCACCCTCTCTGGGGGAGAACAACAAAGAGTGGCTATTGGGAGGTGTATTGTCCGCTATCCTACTATTTTCCTTATGGATGAACCTATTTCTAACCTGGATGCGAAACTTAGAGTAAGAACCAGAGGGGAGATAAAGAAACTCCTTATGAAGTTTGCCATTACTACTGTTTATGTGACCCATGACCAGGTAGAAGCTATTGCTATGGGAGATAGGATTACCGTGATGAAAAAAGGAAAGATAATCCAGGTGGGAACATTTGATGAAATATACACTCATCCTGTAAATCGGTTTGTAGCAGAATTCGTAGGGAAACCACCTATGAATTTCTTTGAAGGAGAAATTTCCGAGGGAAATATTTTTAAGAATGCCGATTTTTCTTTAAGTCTTTCTTCAGAGAAACTTTCTAAATTAAACGGAAAAAGAGAAATTTTCTTAGGGATAAGACCAGAGAATATTCGTCTTTCCCCACTTCCCAGTGTAGATAAAGAGGAAGATAAAGATTTAATTAAAGGATGGGTGGAGATAGTTGAACCAAACTTTAGAGAGAAAGCCAAAACGGTTTATTTAAGAATAGGAAACTATAATTGTTGTGCCAAGGTAGATGAAAGTGTCCCCTTAAATGTAGGAGATAGAGTTCAAGTAATCTTTGATAAGAATAAGATTCATCTTTTTTCTAAGGAAGACGAAAGAATACTTGTTTAAAAATAACTTAAAGGAGGTGAAAACTTGCGATAAAATTTCTTTTATATAAAAGAGAGACTTTATTTGCAAGAAAAAATGGCAAGAGTCTTAATAAAAGATGTAAGTAAAAGATATGGTGAGGTACTGGCGGTAAAGGATATGAGCCTGGATGCAAAGGATAAGGAATTTATAGTTATGGTGGGCCCTTCTGGTTGTGGTAAATCTACTACTTTGAGGATGATTGCAGGTTTAGAAGTGATAACTGCAGGAGAGATATATATTGGGGATAGACTCATTAATGAGGTTCCTCCGAAAGATAGAAAAGTAGCTATGGTTTTTCAGGAATACGCTCTTTATCCCCATATGACTGCCTACGATAATATTGCTTTTGGTCTGAAGGTAAGGCATGAATCAAGAAAGGAAATAGATAAGAGGGTAAGGAGGGCGGCTCAAATGTTGGAGCTAACTGAGCTTTTAGATCGTAAACCGGGTCTGCTTTCTGGTGGAGAAAGACAAAGAGTAGCTTTATCCCGAGCTATTGTAAGGAATCCTGATGTTTTCCTTTTTGATGAGCCTTTAAGCAACCTGGATGCAAAATTGAGAACTCAGGCAAGAAATGATCTTATTAAGCTCCATCGCCGTCTGGGAGTTACTTCTGTATATGTTACCCATGATCAGACCGAGGCTATGACTATGGGAGATCGGGTAGCCGTACTCAGTCATGGTGTTATTCAGCAGGTGGGAGCTCCTGGTGAGTTATATGATCATCCTCAAAACGAGCATGTAGCAGGATTTATTGGTAGTCCAGCAATGAATTTTATTGACTCAAAACTTGTGAAAAAGGACGGAAAGATATGGATTGATGGGAAAGGTTTTATGATTAAGATCCCCGATAATTATATTTCTCTAATAGAAAGTTATATCAATAAGGAGGTAGTATTTGGAGTTAGACCTGAAGATGTATATTTGGGACAGGCACCCTTCTCCTCCAATGAGGAAAATACTATTTCCGCGGTGGTAGAGATGATAGAACCTCTGGGGACGGAAACAGTTGTTCATCTTACTTCACTTAATCCTGGAAATCATGCTTTTATTTCCTTAAGCGGAAGGGAAGCTATCCGATTAAGAAGAGGGGAAAAGATAAAGGTAATCTTTAACCTCAGCAAAATGCATGCTTTTGAAAAAGATACAGAGAAGGCAATTATGTAAGATTTTAGAAGTAAAGGAGGTTTCAGGGGGATATATCTTGTGCAACCAAGAGTAGGGGAAATTCTGGGAAAGTCTTTTAAAGATTTTTATGGAAATCTGGAAAAAGTTCTGGTAGCTAATTTAATATGGTCTCTTTCCTTAATTCCTGTAATTAGTGTGTTAATGATAAAGGGTTTTTCAATAGGATTGTTTATTCTCCCTTTTGTAGGTATTTCCATTTTGCTATTATCGTTGGTAACCGCAGGCACTTTTAGTTATATGAAAAAAGTGGCGAAGGGGAAAAGTGTAGAGTATATGGATATCTGGAAAGAGGGGAAGAAATATTTTAAAGAAAGTCTTGTCGTTTTAGCTATATATGCGGGAGTAGGGTTTCTCACTTTTTTTGTAGTAATAGGATTTAAGGGAAGTGGTTTTTTTCTTAGTTTTTTACAAGGAGTAGGAATTTGGGCCTTTCTCTTCTTTTCCCTCATTGGGACATATATTTTCCCCTTAATGATTAGTGAAAACTTAGGAATATGGAAAATAATGAAAGAAGCTACAGCGCTTACGCTGGATAATTTCTGGTTTACTCTGGTTATCAGTGTGGTGGTATTGCTCATTTTTGTTCTCTCTACAATAGTGGTGGTAGGAATATTTCTTTTCTTAATCTCTTTGATGGGTATTATTCAAAATAATGCTTATTTATCTATAAGAGAGAGGTTTTAGGTGGTCGTAACCTTCAGGTTGCGCAAATGCAGGCTCTGAGCCTTGCGGCTACCAGTTTTTTTGTGTAAAGTTGACTGACAATACTAAAAATATTAAAGGAGGATTCAATAATGTCACGGGAATTTGTGGTTCTCTCAAGATTTGGAAGTGGAAGAGCAATGTATAGGAAAGAAGATGAGGTTCCGCCCTTATCCAATCAGGAATTTCTGGAGTTAATCAGAGAGAAACATATCGGAATTAAAGAAATAGAGGAAGACAAAACTATTTCTTATGAAGAAATAGAAAAATTATCAGATAAAGAGCTTCTTAATTTAATTCGGGAAGTTAAAGAAGATATAGAATCTCGTAAAAAACCTCCCAAAAAGCGCCTTCCCTTCGGGACTTATATAGCTATTGGTATTCCGGTGGCTGTCGTTGCTTTGTTATTGTATATAAGGATAATAACTCCTCCAAGAGTGAATCCCGAGTTAATAAATCAGTACTATAAGGTTAGTATCCTGGAAGATAAATCCAGGGTGTGCGATGTTTATTATAAAGTGGAGAATAAAGGAGGTCCGGGAAGTTATCGTCTTGATGCCGAGATAAAATTAGCTAAACCAAAGCCAGAAGATTGGAAACGGACATGGAAGAGTATCAATGTTCCTACTGAAGGTGAGGATATCTCCGAAGGATATGTGCGATTTTCTTTAAAGGAGGAGGATAAAGTTACAAGTAGTTCGGTCAAGGTTTTTGGTGATTAGGTGAAGCAATCTTCTCTCTCCATCGTTCTATGAATCATAGCATTAAACATGAAAAGAAAGCAACCCATAATTGCTCCCCTGTTTATAGAAAAAGGAAATATTTATGTCAGAATTAAAGATTATGCTATCTGCCACGGAGGTTTCAGGGGATCTTCATGCAGCCAATTTAGCGAAAGCTATAAAAAGGATTCATCCCGCCACGAGTTTTATCGGTATTGGTGGGGAAAAGATGCGAGAAGCGGGAGTAAAAGTAAAAGCTTTCACTGTCCATATGGGGACAATAGGTCTTCTGGAGGGAGTGAAATATTACCCTTCCTTTTTAAGGATAAAGTCGATGGTCGAGGAGACTTTAAAGGAGGAGCATCCTGATCTGGTAGTGTTGGTAGATAGTCGGGATTTTAATTTAAGAGTTATTCGCCTGGCCAACAGGTTTAAAATTCCTACTGTTTACTATATTGCTCCTCCTGTTTGGGCCTGGCCCGATTGGAAAGCTAAAACTATAGCCAGGAGCCTCACCAGGATTATTGCCATTTTTCCTTTCGAGGCTAAAGTTTATGAGAAAATAGGAGCAAATGTCATCTTTACGGGGCATCCCCTGCTGGATGTAGTTAAGCCCAAATTGAGTAAAGAGGAGGCTCATAGAAAGTTTGACCTCAATCCTTGCAAACCCATAATTGGTCTTCTCCCTGGAAGTCGGGAATGCGAAATAAATAAACTCCTACCAGTTATGCTAAAAGCCGCTTGTATTTTGAAGAAAAATCTGAAGGGCGTTCAGTTTTTGCTTCCCATTGCCGCCTCCGTTTTCCAGGATAAAATTAGCAAAATGGTCGCAAGAAGCAAGCTCCCTATTAAGATCATAGATAATGGTATTTATGATTCAATGAATATCTCTGATTTGCTCATTGTTGCCTCCGGCACTGCTACGCTGGAGGCGGCTTGTTTAAACACTCCTATGATTATTGTCTACAAAACCAGTATTTCCAGTTATTTACTGGGCCAGATTTTATTGAAGATTCCTTATGTAGGTCTTCCCAATATTTTGGCTAAGAAAAGGATAGTCCCTGAGTTGCTGCAGTTCAGGGCCACGGCAAATCGTGTAGGGGATTTAGCCTTAAAGTTGCTTACTGACCCCAAAAAATTAGAACAAATGAAAGTTGAATTAAAGGGAGTGATGCAGAAACTTGGCAAGCCGGGTGCTATAGACCGAGCAGCCAGAGTTGTCGTAGAAACGGCAACTTCCATGAGGAAGTAAATCCAAAAATGTATATTTTCATAGTGACAAATAGTCCGGGAGAAGTGGCAGGCTGGGTGAAGCCGGTAGTCAAAAGCCTGAAGAGAAAAAAAAATCAGGTGAAAATCATAGTGGTGATAACTCCCTGTCAATACGCTAGCGGGAAAGAGAAAGAGGTTGTAGAAAGCCTTTTAGAGGTAGACTATGTAATGGGGAAAAGTGAATATCTCAAGTACATTTTTTTGGGCTTTAAGCCTTCCGGCCTTCGTTTGAATTCACCTTATAGAGGAGCTATCCTTTTTTTAGGGGGAGACCCAATACATCCCTTACTTCTTTCTAAAAAATTGGGTTTACCTGCTTTCTCTTATACTTATAAGCCAAGATATAAGAGGTATTTCAAAAAATTTATGGTGGTAAATGATGCGATGAGAGAAGAATTTATAGAGGAAGGGGTTAGTCCAGAAAAAGTTGTTGTCGTCGGGGATCTGGTAGGAGATGTTGTCGGGCCTTTGATGCCTAAAAAAGAAATATATAAGCTCTTCTATGTTAACTCTGAGTCTCTGTGTATCTCCCTTTTTCCTGGAAGTAGACCCTATATGGTGCGCTATATGAGCCCCTTTTTTCTGAGGGTAGGTGAATTAATTAAGGAAGAATTCCCCGAGGCTCATTTTTTTTTGGTTCTATCACCCTTTGTTAATAGAGAAGAGCTAACAAATTTAACTGAAGAGGAGCTAAATAAGGCAGCATTTCGAACAAAACCAGCTAAGTTAAGAAAAGAAGAGGGGCAGTGGGAGCTAATTACAGAATCCGGGTTAAAGGTTTTAGTGGTTGAAGAAAATAGATATGAGGCGATGAGCATATCTACTATGGCTATCACCATTCCGGGCACCAATACTCATGAACTTTCTCTTCTGGGTATTCCGATGATAGTGGCTACACCCCTGAATAGACCCGAGGCATTACCTTTCGACGGTCTGATAGGATTGATGGGGAATATGCCCCTGTTGGGTAGTTCTATTAAAAGGTGGATGGTGAAAAAATATAACAAGAAGGTCAAATTTCTTGCTATTCCCAACCGCTGGGCGAAAAGGAATATTGTGCCTGAGATAAGAGGGGTAATCCAGGCAGAGGATGTAGCCAGGGAGGTGATAAGGTTATTAAGAAATCCTGAACATCTGCACCGGATGTCTCGTCAACTCAGGGAATCATTTCCCCAAAAAAGCTCAGCTGACAAATTAGCTGAGATAATACTGAATAACTGATTGAAGGATAGGAGTTATTTATATGAATGTTCAACACCGATTAATGAGGTATCTTCGTCCCTATAAATTATCTTTGATCTTATCTGTAATCTGCATAGTTTTCGTCACCTTAACCTCCTTAATAGCTCCCTGGTTAACAGGAAAAGGCTTAATTGATAAGGTTATAGGAGAAAAAAATATTTCCCTCTTAAACTTAATTGCCCTGGCATTTATAGTCTTAGTTATCGTAAAGGGGGTATTTTCTTATTTTCAAACTTATCTAACCTCATTTCTCGGTTATAAGATAGTTGTGGATATGCGCAACCAAATATTTCAGCATCTGCAAAGACTTTCCTTGAACTTCTATAAAAGAAGACGCACAGGGGAAATTATGTCCCGATTGATAAATGATACTAATGTGGTTCAAAATGTCCTTGTTGAGAGTATAATGAGGCTTATCTTAAACATCTTTCTTGTCGCAGGGGTTTTGATATTTATCTTTTACATTGACTGGTCCCTTTCGCTCTTTGTTTTAATTATTCTTCCTCTCCTTGCTCTTGGAATTGGGAAATTAGGTTCTCGAATTAAAAAATTTAGCAACCTGGTTCAGATGAAGATAGCTGATATTTCCTCTACTATTCAGGAGGTTATAGGTGGGATTGAGGTGATAAAATCCTTTGTCACGGAGAAGAAAGAAGCGCAGAGATTTCGGATTCAAAATATAGAGAACTTTCGCCTGAATATGAAGAGGATACGCTTCGTTGCTATCCTTCCACCTTTAATAGAGATCTTAAGTACCGTAGGTTTGGCTGCAATTTTATGGTACGGAGGATTGAAGGTAATAAAGGGAGAGTTAACCATAGGAGAACTTGTCGCTTTTTTAGGATATGTAGCCTTAGCTGTTAACCCTTTGAACAGGATAGGTAGAGATTATAGTCAATATCAACAGGCTTTAGCTTGTGCAGAGAGAATGTTTGAGATATTGGATACGGAGCCTGAGATAAGGGAATCTTCAGGGGCCATAGAAATGCCCCGTATAAAAGGATATATCCAATTTAGGAATATTTTCTTTAGTTATGATAACAAAGAGGTGGTTTTAAAAGATATTAATTTGGATTTAAGGCCTGGAGAAAAAGTTGCTCTGGTGGGACAAAGCGGAGTGGGCAAGACAACTCTGGTCAGTCTCATTCCTCGTTTTTACGATCCTGCTTCTGGCTCTATTGTCATAGATGGACACGACATAAGAAATGTGAAGCTGGCGAGCTTAAGAAGACAAATAGGTATTGTATCACAGGAGGCATTTCTTTTTAATGGAACTATAAGAGATAACATTGCCTATGGTAAAACAGAGGTAACCAATGAGGAAATTGTGGCCGCTGCTAAAAAGGCGAATGCCCATAGTTTTATTATGGCCTTAGAAGAGGGATATTCTACTTCTGTGGGCGAAAGAGGGGTAAATTTTTCCGGAGGACAAAGACAACGTATCGCTATAGCCAGAGCTGTTCTTCGAGATCCTTCCATACTCATCCTTGATGAGGCTACCTCTGCCGTAGATGCAGAAGCTGAGGCCTTAATTCAAGAGGCTCTGGAGAAATTAATGAAGGAGAAAACCACTATTGTTATCGCCCATAGACTATCCACCATATTAAATGCGGATAAGATAGTTGTCCTCCAAGAGGGGAAAATAGAGGGAGTGGGAATCCATAAGGAACTCGTATCTAAAGGAGGGACATATACAAAGCTTTATAAGAGTCAATTTAAAACTTAACTTAAGGGACTGATGAAAAACCCCAATATTCCTGCGGTCCGATTTATCGGACTTGTTAGCAGACCGTGTTTCATAAATGAAACCTCTACAAAAAGCCACTTTTTCACCTCTCTATTAGAGGGATGAAAAGTCTTGAAGATAATTCAGGAATCAGGTAAAAAATATTGATTTATAGATAAAATGGGTATAGTCAGGAAGGAGAACTTGTATCTATCAATTTCTATTGTTAATTTTAATACTAAATATTTTTTAGAAAAGTGTTTATCATCAATATATAAAAATACCAGACACATAGATTTTGAGGTTTTTGTAGTGGATAATGGTTCTATAGATGGTAGCGTAGAGATGGTGAGAAGTAAATTCCCTAAAACAAAACTTATTGTTAATAGAGAAAATGCAGGATTTGCAAGGGCAAACAATCAAGCAATAAAAGAAAGCAAAGGAATGTATATTCTTCTCTTAAACAGCGATACAGAAGTTTTACTATCTGTCTTTGAGCTAATGGTAAAGTTTATGGATAGCCATAATGAGGTTGGCGCTCTGGGCTGTAAGCTTCTTAATTATGATGGGTCTTTACAACGTTCCTGTAGGAGTTTCCCTAATTTTTTAACCCTTTTTTTAGAATCTACCTTTTTAGATCAAATCTTTTTTAGAAAAAGATTCTTTGGTGCCTACCAGATGACTTACTGGAATTATGATGATATAAGAGAAGTGGATCAACCCATGGGAGCTTGCCTTATGGTAAGGAGGAAAGCCATTGAGGAGGTTGGGCTCCTGGATGAGGATTTCTTTATGTTTTTCGAGGAAGTAGATTGGTGTTATAGAATAAAGAAAAAGGGTTGGAAGATATATTTTTTGCCTCATGCTAAAGTAATCCATCATGGTGGGCAAAGCATAAAGAAGTTGAATCTCCCAATGTTTTTTGCATGGCATAAAAGCAGGTATAGATACTTTAGGAAGAGATATCCGGATGTCCCGCCTATCTTATTAAAGATTATTCTGATTGGGTGTAGTTTGCTACAACCTATAATTATATTAGCTGTCTTTTATGGGATTTATAGGTTAGTGATATATGGGATATCCAATTTCGTTGGCTATTAGAAATTTTACTTTTATTCATTGTTTTTAGTTATTATTCAGCCACTAATTATCACCAATTACCACGAATAATTATTTAACAATTTATTTTATATAATAAACCTTTAAACAAGATTTCACTTTTCTTTGTGTTCATTCGTGTAAATTGGTGGCTAAATACTTACCGTTTTTAAAGGAAAATAAAGTGCTTAGTCTGATCATTCCGACATACAATGGAGAGAAAACAATTGGAGAATGCCTAAAATCGGTTGCTGATCAGGATTTACCTTCTGATCAAGCTGAAGTGATTGTAATAGATGATGGGTCCAAAGATAACACCCTCTCCATTATTCAGGGATTTGTTAAGAAATTTCCTTTTCCACTCAGGTATATACATCAGGAAAACAAAGGAGCTAATGCTGCCAGAAACCTGGGTATAAGAGAATCAAAGGGAGATATATTCTTATTTATCGGTGCCGATATTATCTTAAAGCCCGAGGTATTAAGAATTCATTATGAGTTCCATTCAAAATTCAAGGACTGCGCTGTTGTTGGGAAAACCGTGGCTTATCCTCAATTTGTTTCATCACCCTTTAGCAGATTCATTGTCAGGAATTCTAAGAGAAATCATAAGATTATGGCAAAAAATTGGAGAAACTTAGCCTTTAATTTTTTTACTACTACAAACGGGTCCATCACTAAAGATGTCTTTAAAAAGGCCGGAGAGTTTTATGAAGATTTGCGCAGATATGGATGGCAGGATATCGAATATGGTTATAGAATAAAAAAGAGTGGAGTAAAAATTTTATTTGCAAAGAATGCCCTGGCTTATCACTACCATCCTATTGATAGGGATAGTTTTTTAAAGAGAATGATTCAAGTTGGAAAGTCAGCTCATATCGTGTTAAAAAGGCATCCAGAGTTAAAAACTTTTTTAGGGATTCATGCTCTGAACTTTATTGGGGATACCTTATTTTTTCCCGGGGGCAAAGGAGAGAAATTTTGGCTAAAGATGATAAAGAAAGCTGAAATAAAAAAAAGAGAGAAAGTGCTTTTCTTTCTTTATAACTTATTGATTAACCATTCTTATTTAAAAAGTTATAGTAGAGATTAAGCTTTCATGAGAAAAGAGAAAATTGCTAAAAAACAAGGGCTGATAGAGAATTTAGCCGAGATGGGTTTATGGATCAGTGCTTTTTTTATCCCTATTTATGAAGGAATAATCTATCTGGGCATGTTTTTGGCTCTAATAGGCCTAATATATAAGATAATAAAGAGGAAGGTGGGTAGGTTTACTAAAACTCCTTTAGACTTTCCCCTGCTTATTTTTATTCTTATAGGGTTTATCTCTACTTTTAATTCTCTTGTTCCCAGAGAAAGTTTGATAGCCATACCTGTATTCACAGTGGGTATTTTTTTGAGTTACTATTTAGTTGTTAATAACATATCCAGTGAGAAATCGTTAAAGAGGTTTATTCTCGCTATGATTCTGGGCGGAACTGCAGTGTCATGTTTTGGTATTTCTCAGCATTTAATTCAAGGAGAAATACGAAGTTACGCTACTCTGTTGAATCCCAATATTCTGGGAAGTTTTCTTGTTTTGATAATACCAATTGTTTTTTCATTATTACTTTATACTTCAAAAAAAGCTAAAAAAGTAGGACTGATAATTTCCTTTGTAGCTATGGTTACTTGTTTAACCTTTACCTATTCTCGGGCTAGCTGGTTAGCGTTAATGGGACTTATGGTTTTCTTTTTGATGATTAAAAAGAGGAAAAGATTCATTATCGGTTTAGTTTTGGCTGTTATATCAGCTATTCTTATTTTCTCGCCTTCAACTAATAGAAGGATAAGTCTTGTTTTCAATTTTGGTTTTTCAATTAAAGAAAGGATATACGGATGGGAGAGTGCACTTCAAATGATCCGCGATCACCCTTTAACGGGCATTGGTATAAACACATTTGAACATGTTTATCCTCAATATCAATTACCGCAAGCCAAAGAGTCCCTTGTTCATGCACATAATATTTTTTTAGAAATCGGGGCAGAAATGGGCTTACCCGGCCTGATAGCTCTTTTATGGCTTTTCATCAGAGCCTTTACCATGGGATGGAGAGCTTTAAAAAAAACGAAAAATGTCTATTTGCAGTCTCTACTAACCGGTCTGTTAGGAAGCTTAGTGGCTTTTGTAATAAATGAGCAATTTAGTTACTCATGGATTATTCATAACTTTTTCATATTTTTCTGGATGTTACTTGGCTCCCTTTCAGTGGTAAGTAAAATGGCTTTGAGAAGAGAGGATGTTTA